>Ga0247814_10000039_pt1 | contig 137800 bp, 222 predicted proteins | sample UWRJL179409R1_FD_179947 | JGI IMG/M metagenome (GOLD analysis project Ga0247814, IMG submission 179947) | Plant litter microbial communities from Arlington Agricultural Research Station in Wisconsin, United States - UWRJ-L179-409R-1 | ecosystem: Environmental > Terrestrial > Plant litter >... | reverse complement strand
TAGTACCAGTAAAATCATTATCTGTAAATGTTCCATCAAAAAGATATTGAGCCAAATGAATCTGATCACCTGGTAACTTTTGTTCTCTAGCTACCAATACTCCATTAGTAAACATAGCAGATAACCATACTAATTTATTGATCAATGATTTACCTGCACCATTCATACCTGTCATCAGTGTTAATTCTCTGAGACCCATATTATGTTCCATTTTCATAGGCTTAGTAATGTTGATATCAATATCAATCATTTGACCCAATTCTTTCTTTTTACTCATCTCTTAATATATTTTCTATTTCTTTATATATAACTTGTTCTCTTACTCCCATATTTTCCATACCATCATTCTCAAATTGTAGTTTAATCCACATTAGAGTTTCTTTGTATTTATCTTCAGGAATAAGCTTGTCATTTTGACTCTTATAATATTCTACTTCATCTTTATATCTTTCTTCATCTGATCTTTGATCAGTAAACCAATCATTAGGATTTAGCATAATTTATAGTTTTATAGTTATTGTTTCATTAAAATCATAATTTACACCATTGGAAGATTTAATTACAATCTGTGGGTAAGCATATGATTGTTTTTTACTATAATGTTTACCATTTACTTTAACTCCTTCAATTGCATCTTTTAAAGTTTTAACATGATTAAATTCATCAACTTTAACTGTAGTTACATCACAATTATATATTACAAATGCTTTAACAATAGTATCATATATAACACCACCATATTTACTTTTATATCTAAATTCTTTTCCTACAAGTCCTGAAGGATCAATCAGATTCATATTCTTCTAATAGTTTTGTGATATATATTAATGCTATTAAAGCATTAATACTTGCAATTAGAAATCCAGCACCAGCTGAAGTATTACCAATATAGAATTGATAAACTGATATAAAAATATCCAATACTATAGAAATTATAATTAGAATCTTACCAAATTTTAATGTATCAATCATCTAATTTATTTTTTATAAATTTAATTATAATAGGTCCTATAATAAAATACCCTATAAGAAATCCTACTATCCAACATATTACAAATCTTGCTATTTCTTCCATAATTTTAAATTAATAGGCTATAACTATTTGTCATCCAACAAGCTTGATTTACACAACGTAAGGAGTTATTTATTATCTTCTTTGAACTTTTTATAGTTCTCTCTAGCTTTCTTTAAAGCTTCATTTGGTTCGGGAGGATTTTCAACCACTTTTAATATAAATCTAACATCCTCAATAGTCATTTTATTAATTAGATTTGTTTTAGTAATCTTCTTCTTAAATGCTATTCTATTCTTCTTATTAAGCCCTCTAAGCCACAATCTATCTATATTGGTTAACTTATACTTACTCATTACTTTTTCTTGTTAAACTTGACTTTAATTAATAAAAGTTCTTGTCCTAAACTATCAACATATGCTATTTCATCCATATTAGTTTGAGGATTAAAGTTAGATCTTTTACCATCATGAGCTGTAATCCATATACTATCTTGTTTATTATTATTAGCTTTTTTCTCTGATGATGAAATTTCATCTTTAAGAGCCAATAATATGAATATTGATACTATTAATACAGCTGAACCGATAGCTACAGGTGTATAATCTTCAACTATTAATCCTATTACATAAGCAATCAATGAGATTATTGTTGCTATTATACATATTATCATTAATGCTTCCATAATTTATAATTTAATTCGTTTATAAATAATTGTAGGATACACAGTATCCTTTTTATTAAGTATCTTGATTTCTGTTATGGTAGTATCATTGTAATTTTTATCACTTTTAATCCATTCACTATCTGATGACTTTTCTATAGTAATATACTTAGGCATCATTGTGCCATACATTACAGCAAAACTCATTGCTCCTACTATTAATCCAACCATATAAGAATTTGTCTTTAGATCCCACATACTTACTGTAAGTATACTAAATAGTATAAGTAGTATTACTGTTATTATTAATTCCATCATGACATATCGTATTCTAATATCTGTTTACAAATCTGTTCAAGTTCATCAGTCATTGGTACTTCATAGAATAATGGAGTAATATGCTGAAGAGCTCTCATATGAAACTTATCATATGGTCTTTTATTAAGGAATATTAATAACCTATCTTTTTCATCTTCATCAGAGAGCTTATTAGTCTGTTCTCTAATACTTTTTAAAAATCTTCTATCTGCATCAGTTAATACAGGTGTCTTTAATGCATAAAATAGCTTATATATTACATAACATATAAATACTATAAATAATACAATTAATAAGTTCATAATCAATCCTCCTCTTTTAGTTTGTTATACACTTCATCATGGATCTCATATGCTTTATCTAGCATATCTTTCCATTGTTCATCAGTTAATTCCATATTTCTTTCTAAATTGTTTACTAAACCACACTTCTTCTGAAGGAACTATAATACACATAAAAAATAATACTATAATTACGCATCTTGTAACCATATAATTTGTGGTAGTATAGTGTATTATATCAGCTCCTACCCATTTGTAATCACGATCTTGATTAATATACCAATTTGCTGGATTTAATTCCCATGTAAGGAATGCTGCTAATATATATAGTGTAAGTATACTTGATACAAACACTATAACTCTTAATAAATACTTCATAATTTAATCTTTATATATAATATTCAAAGCTTCTTCCAAATCAGTAAGAGGTGGTACAAATCCAGCAGGATATTGTACTATCTTAGACCATCCTTTATCACTATAATATACAGCTCCTCCATTTCCATCAGTTATCCAATCTTGAGTGTTATCATGACTAGAATAATATATAAATGAACCTTGAACAATATTATTTGATAAAGGCGATTCACTATATTCAGCATTATTATATACTGTACCAATAGGGTAGTGTTCATTGGCATACTTTAGTAATTCATCCTTAGTCTTCATACAATAATTTTCTAATTCTATTTAAATCAGTATTATGATCTCTCATTTCTATAAATTCTTTATATGATACACCTCTATAAGAAGATTCTAATTCATTATCTCTATATATTCTAAATGGATCATCACTATAATTAAATATTAAATAAGGTATACTCTCATCAAATTGAATATGTTGTATGTTATCTGCTCCATAAAAATTATATCCCCACTTTACAATTATATTTAATAATGATTTCCATTGAGTTTTATTAGAACATTTAACAGATAATTTTTCTTCAATCTTCATATATTATCTTTCTAATCATATCTAATTCAGTAGATAATATTCCTCCATTATTAAGGAAAGTATCAACACTTATAAAATTATTTCTATCTGATGTTCTATATACTCTTTTAGGTTCATTATGATCAAGATGTAATTTTATTAAAGGGTGACTAATATCAGGTTCTTGTCTAAGTACTAAAGGTTCTAAACGTTCTCTAAATCCATAACCGTTTTGATTTAAATAATGATATAATCTTAGTCTTTCTTTATTATTCTTTATATCTATAACGATTATTTCAGTCTTCATATATAATATCTCTAGCTTTATCTAAATCACTTTTATAACCTTCAGGAAGTGATACTATTTCTGCCCACTTCCCATTCCAATATAATGATCCTAGTGAACCTTTAACTTCTATATATGATTGGCCTGTATCACCTCTTTTAGATAATATTATATGATTATTAACTACAGATTCAATTACTCTTTCACCAGGTTCTAAACCTAATGAAGCAGATATATATACAGTACCTTGAGGATATTTCATTATAGCTGTTTCTAATAATAATGCATCTAATAGTTCTTCTTTAGTCCTCTTCATATATAATTCTTCTAGCTTCTTCTAGTTCAGTAGTATGTGTGCTAACATGTTTACCATCAGCCCATTTTCCATCCCAGTATACATAACCTATACCTACTTCAATACCTAATCCAGTAATAGATGGTACATACCTAACTATACAATTTTTATATAAACCTGCAACATCATCATATACACTTCCTATGGGATAATCTCTAGCTGCTCTTTCTAACATTTCATCAGTTATCATCTTTATATATTATATTACGAGCTTCTTCTAGTTCTTTATTAGTATCATGTATTATTTCAGCCCAACCATCCCATTCAGTATAAATATATCCATATCCAGCCTCTATAGAACGACCTCCTACAATTTTAGGACGAAAATCTACTTCTCTTATTGATTTTTTATCTTCTGCATCATAACCAACTGGATGATACTTAGTTCCAATAGGATATTCTTTTATAGCTTTCTCTAATAATTCATGTATGTTAGGCATTATATAATTACTGTTAAATCAATTAATAATATTAATAATACAATTATTGTCAATAATCTTTTATCTGTCATATAAGAATTCATCAAGTCCGGATTTATATATTGAATCTTCATGACAATGATGCTCAATATACCTATAATATAAATACCCAATAGATCTAGCTGAAAATACTATTAAAAATATACCAATACACATACCTATAATACATAAACATACTATGAATGCTCCTCCAGTAATAACAGATATAACATCTAGTATAGTTAAAACTTTAGTATTTGTAACAATTATATTTACACCATTAATAATAAAACCTAATAGTATTAATATTATTGTAATCCAAAATGCTTTTACTTTATATTCTTTTTTCATTGTTATCTATCTAAAAAGTCCACCATTAATTTAATAGCTATTATTATAAAAGTAGACACTGATGTCCAAAATTTAACATCTGTAGACCAGAGTCTTGGATTAATACCATTAAATAATATTGCTATTATCCAAACCAGTATTATTAATGCTATTACATTATTATATTTTTTCATATTTAAGTTTGTTTTAAATAAAAAGAGTAGACAGCATTACACCATCTACTCCCCAATCAACACTTAGTCTACGACAACTAATTTCTTTTACCCTTGTTATAGAGTTTATATCCTTGTTTAGTCATTGCTGACTCAAATCCTTCAGCTACTGTGATTATTTCTTTAAAACCAAATTGGTTTATTTTATATAGTTGAACTACTGGTCCACGACTATAATATCTCATTACTGGATTCATAATTAATCTTCTTTATAGAAATGATCTTTTTTAAATTGTTGATATGATGATTCTAATCCTGCTTCAGGATTTTTTCTCATTACATTAATACCTGAAAAAAATGCTAATCTTAATTCTGTTTCAGTATATTTAACTAAGTTTTCGTTATTTCTAATCCCATTCATATCTTCAATTAGATCATTAACCTTTTTATCAGTATATTTATTAGTCAATTTTACTCCTATAAATGTTAATAATAGTGTTATTAATATTAACACTATAAATATTCCTAATATTGTCATAATTGTTTAATTTAATGTTTTATAATTATAATGCATACAAATATTATAGTTGCTGCTAATATAAGTGTCGGAATATTTAATGTTAATTCCATAATTTAGTATTAATATGGTTATCATCTCCTATAGAAACAATAACCATATAGTTAATTACTTAAGTTTGTTAGTATATACAACCTTGTTGTTAAATCTAACTAGTGACTTTTTAAGTCTTTTCAATAAATCTTTGTCTTGAGTTGTCATAATATATGGTTTTAGGTTATTTAATCTCTTTTACTATTACTCCTATCATAGCAACACTATCTTTAGGATCTATTGTTAGTTTAGACATATTAATATACACTGTATCTTTAGCAGAGAATCCACCAATACTATCAGTAATATTGAATACTGTATTTCTTTCAAGTTCTCTTACTTGATATGTATGTACAGCTTTATTATTCTCTGTTTGTGTTACATCCAACGTACATATAATAATAAATGTAATTATTACTCCAACAAAACCTGATGCAGCTAATTCCTCTGATTCAATTATTAATCCTATAAATATTAGTACTATACTAATTACAAATATTGTTACTGTTACTTCCATAGTTTTAAGTTTAGTTTGTTTAATTTATAAATCATATAAGACGTGAATTAATTATTACTCCCTCTCGTTTAAGCTTTTGACGGACCTCCCTTTACAGCTCTTCCTATGATTTAATAATAATAATTATAGATCTACTTTATTTTACTTTATAGTTCATTCTATATGCCTATAGTGATTTCTATATTTCATCAATTTGGACCTATAATTATTAATACACTCTGTACTTTTATTATAATAACCCAAACAGCTGGTGTCCTATTGTCGATACAATCGGAGTCATGACCTGTGATGACTTATATTATAATAAAGATATCCTTGTGAAATATCAATGGTACATTACTATGCAGACTATAACTGCTAACTCCAGCCAATGCTTAAAGACTTAGTTTGAATTTCACATATCCGCCAAGACATATCTTTATTTATCCTTTAACATTAATGGTCTCCATCTTCTTTTAGGATGCTTCTCAAATTGTATTTTATTACCAGTATTATGTTCATAGTATGCATCAATAAGACCAGTATCTTTAGTACTAGCCCAACCTTCTTCATCTACAAAATCTGATACATGTTGCCAATACACACCATATGCTTCTATAATCTCTTCTTTAGTCATATTATTTATATTTGTCTTCTAATTTATCTAGATTAGATATTATATCATCTATATTAACATCTATATAACCAACTATTTGTTTTATAGATGACCAAGAATGTTCAGTATCATCATTCATGAAATCCTCACTAAAATCATAATGTATTCTATATAATACTCTTTTTACTTGTGTAATATATATCATAGAATTATACTCTTTTTCACGTTCTGATGGATTAGGATCTTCAGGATTATAATAAGATATACCTATAGATTCTAAATATTCATTAGCTTGTTTAAATTGATAGTCATCATCACATTTAATATATATGTATTCTGTAATTATATCAGGTATCATATTATCTAACTATATATTCCATGTTCTATTCTATAAAGTATATTATCTACTTCTACTATTCCTTCAGGAGAATTCATATAATTAGCTGGTGATCTATAATTTAGTGCCTTAATACTACTTTTAAACCATCTTTTAGCTTTACGTTTATTACCAAATACATCTACAGCATGTGCAAATACTCTTTCTTTTTCTTCTAATAGATTTTTGTATTGATTAGCATTTTCATATGAATTAAAAAATCTTCCATTAAACCACAAAAACCATAATTTATATTGCACTATAAATAAATCAAGATCTGTTATATAATTAACTCTATATTGTTTCATGATCTACTTGTTTTATAATTTCATTGAATATATCACGTGTCTTTTCATATAAAAAACCATGATTCTTAATATCAACTAAATCTAATTTAATAGATATAAGATCATCATGTGTTGCTTTCTGAAGAATATTATTAATCTCTGTAGTATCCATTAGTTGAATAATTTATGAGATCCTATTGGATGATGTTTATAAAATAGTCTTCTACTAATTTCAAATCTTATTTCAGCTAGAGTATTACTTCTATTAGTATAACCATTACTTTTATTTTGTCTATATCTCTTTTTATTTGATTCCATATTATAGCTATTAAATTAGTCTCCAGAATTATCCAGAGACTAATTTGTTTAATTTATCATAGTAAGGAATCACACCTCTTTCACATCCTTTATTGAAACCTCCTTTTAAAGGACATCCATTACACATTTTCAGGATTTTGTGTTGCTGTTCATAAACTAGCTTAATTAGTATCTTATTATTCTGCTATTTCAACTAAACTTAATGTAGTATGTGATACCCATTTCTCTAGTTGTTCAGATTCTCCTCTTCTATTAAGTGCAGAGTATTTAATTTGTACTTTACTATCTTTAATAGTATTGATATCTGTGATAACACAATTACCTATAACTACATATTCTTGATCATATGTAACTGGAACACCTAATTCTTTAGTTGTTTTAGGTACATATCCATATATCTTATCTGAACATACTACTTCTTGACCTATTTTAAAGTCAATATCATTAGTAAATCCACAAAGATTATTATAGATAAGACTAATTGTATCCTTCTCTATTCCTATAGCAATAATAGTCTCAGTCAACATCTCAGCATGAGGAAATGACTTATCAAATGATGCTAATAGATTGTTAGCAATAGTGTCTACTTGTACTGTAACTTTAATTTCTTGATTGAACTTTTTCATATTGTCGTATTTTAAATTGTGATTGATTGGTTAAATAATGGGAGCTGATTCCTTATATATCAGCTTTATCCCATCTTATGAGTTATTCCACTCATCTTTTTCTTCTTGTGTGTCTACTATTCTAAAGTTATAACCATAATATGGTTTATCTGCATCGTCTCCAATATCTAGATTATACATCATATCTTCTAATTCTTGAGTAGATAGTGATTCTAATTCATCTGGTTGACACTGTCTAATAGCTTGAGCAGCTTCTGCTTTAGTTAAACATAATGATGATTTCCATCCCATAATATTATAGTTTAATTATGTGTATTAATTTAATTAGATCATCTACATATAACATATTTCTAGTTATAGTAATAACCTCATCTTCATGTCTTTGACCTGTTGATCCTTCCCTAATAAATACATAGTATTCACCTTTACCTTTATCATTACACTCAGTTAATGAGATAGATTTATATGTAATTGATCTTGCTCCAGGAATAAATGGATCCTCTTCATCAGTATTAATGAGTATTAACTCATAACTATGTTGAATTAGACTTGGTCTTTCTATAAATCCCTTCTGTAGAAGAATATCAGGTGTAATCTTAATTCTAACTACATTAGGATGAGTTATAATATAATATAGAACTGCTCCACATAATACTATAACTCCTATAAATGCTATTATAAGTTCTGTTGGCATAACTAGTTAATTAAATACATATACCAAATAGACCATAATAGACATATTATTATTAATATAAATAACATGATTTTTGAAGGTTTATCCCAATCCCTAAAAGGGTTAGTCTCACTTTTAAATGCACATATAATACCTATTATAAATAATATTGTAAATACTAATGTAAATGCTAAGTATAGCATTATAAAAAATGTTATCATAATCTTATAATTTAAATACCAGCATTATTACATGCTTCATTAAAAGTTAAATTTCTTTGATTTACATCTGTCCATATAACAGCAGACTGAGTTAATGTAGTCTCCATACTATATTGTAATAGTATTGCTGTTTGTAATTTAGTATTAGTACGAATAATATTTGTCATAGTATCATTCATTAAATTACCTTTTAATTTAGATCTTTTATTAGCTAATTCTTCTTCAGCTAATTTAATAATATCTTTGATTGCTCCCATTGTCGTAAGTTTTAAGAGTGTTATTTATTTAGTTAATTATAAAGGTATATTGTACTTAATAGACAACCATGATATGAGATAAATAGCTTGTTCTTTATTAATAGATGATGCTAGTTCCATACCATTGTGACCATATACATAAATCTGAGTTAGTTCTGGTTCAAGTATATTATCTTGAACTAATATACTTCTATTAGATTTATGAGCTGTGGATTTAAATTCTAATTGATCCATGTTATTTAATTTAGTTATATATTACATACATTTTTGGTAATAATTGAGTTGAGTCATCAATATCAGTTATTATAACATATTCCCAATGATAATCACCATCTGTTCCAACTACTATAGGAAGGACATCTGTTACTTTAATTAATTTTAATTTAGATATCTTAATAGCTTCATTAGCAGTAAACAATGAATAATCTCTTATATGTATAGAATCACCTATTTTAGGCTCATTTATAATATTTTTAACTATCAGTGCTCTAGGATTAGCTAATGCTTTTCTATCCATATTACTATATATATCAAAGCCAAATTGATTTGTTAGAAAGTCATTCATGATTATTTAATTTAGTTAATATTTGAGGTCATAGTTGGATTCGAACCAACGTTCCTTTCGGTTTTAATGGTGTTGCAGACCATCTCATTACCACTCTGACATATGACCTTATTATTTGATTAAAAGCCTCCGTCTCTATTTCCTGAAGAAAGAACTATTCAGGTAAAGTAATACATATAATAGAATAAGCTTTAGTATTATCTTTAGTAAATCCTGTTAAACAGTAATCACTACTAATATCACTAAACTTTTGAGCTTCTCTACTTCCACCTATGTTATTAAAACCACCTAAGTGATCATTAATAACAGGTATAGTTTCAGCAGCTGTATTTTTAGTATAATCTCTTCTACTTCCTGTAGATAGATCTATAATTGTAATATAATATCTTTTCATTATCTAGTTCCCCAAGCTTTAGTTAATTCATGTAAGTTATCTACATATACTAAACCACTCCAATCTTTCCACTTATCTTGGATCTCCTCTAGAGTATATATTTCATTTAAATATACATCACCACTAATACTAGAAGCAACGTATTTGTTTGTGTCTATTATTGGTAAGTAGACACAATTTCCTATTAATATCTTTTTCATTGTCGTATTTGTTAAAAGGTTGATATTCAGTTAGTTGTGAAGGATATTGTAGTTATTATACTAGTTCAACCATATGTACATGATAACAAGCTAATAACAGATGTTTATTTCTATTAGTTAAATCTATACTATTAACTATATGCTCTCTTATAAACTGTAACTGCTTTATATTCTTATTATCAGCATTATTCTTGTAATAGTTGTTTATAAGTAGAATACAATTCATCTTGTTCTTCTACTTGCTGTGTTGTTTGAGTTAAGCTCATGATTATATATCTTGATTAATAATAATACATTTAGCAATTAGATCATTATTGAATACTTCATTATCAAGTCTTTCTATAACAATCATATGAGTTATAATACAATCACCATACACTTCATATGCTTTATTTACTAGTCTTGAATCCATATTTGTATCAATCCAATTAGTAATAGTATATATATCATTTACTTGATAAGGTATTATAATACCCATTTCATATTCTTCACAATCTACTATATTAGAATGTATTGGACATATTAGTTTTGGTGTTCTCATTTGAGTTAGATTAGTTTATAGCTATTAGTTAGTTATCTCTAATTGGTAAAGTTAGACTCATCTAACTTGTTATGGATTGTTCTTCTTGATAATACCCACACACTCACTCACACCTAAACGTCCTCTAAACATGTTTTAACGTCGATTATATAGATATAACAACTAATAAAAGAGTAGATAAGTGCAGAATATACAACGAATGTATTAGATAAACATTGTAAGAAAGTGTTTGGTGTTATATGTTCTGGAGTAATTAGATGATCAACAGTATATAACAACAGAGCTAGTAGTATATATATAGACAGAGATAATAATAAACAATTAAATAACTCTGTTTTGTTTCTTTTTATAAGGGAAATCAGTTTCATAGGTAGAAGTTTAGTTGTTATTAGTTAATTGATAGTTAATTATATTTCAGATGTTTATACTTTATCACAGGATGAGTATGAAACATATTATAGTTTAAAGAAAATAACTACTATAGATGATGTATTATTGGCTTATTGATCATAGATCTTATAACTTAATCCAAATAACATGTCTATAGTAGTTAAATAATACTAGTACTCACTCTGCTACTCCTGTTCATAAAAACACAGATGCGTTGATCTTATACTAGTATTAATATTGCTCACTTATCTTATATGTAGGTTAACGGAACGTTTCTTCAGCTCCAGTCACAATCATACATGCTATTACATACATAGGATAATCTTATTGCAATAGTTGACTATATTAATAAAGAACATAATATAGGTAATCAATTTGCTATGACATAATCATAGTTTAAGTAACAAGCATGTCTATTATAACATGCTTGTGTACCCATAATTACTCCCGTAGGAGTGGTGTTGATTAAGCACCAATTAAATCACCATCTTGTACTTGAGCATTCACCAACCACAATGTACCTTCTAAAGATACACCTTGTTTGGTTTCAACACCTGGACCAGCTACAGTAATGAATTTCTGTACATCATCTTTGTTGAATTTGTCAGCCATAAAGACTACTCCAACAGGTGTAGAACAGAATTGTCTGCCTTTACCTTTTTTGAATTGAAGTCCATCCAATCCTGCTACTTTCATAAATCTGTCCAAAGGAATTAATCCTTGATTGCTTAATTCAGCCATAATAATATAGTTTAAAGTGGGGCACCATTGCCGCTAATAGTAAGACGGGGAGCATTGAGTAGTACCCACATACACACTAAAACACACTATAAAAATTATGGGTAAAAAATTTTATATTTGTACATGAAGAAACATGATAGAGTAATATGGAATAATAAGAAATGTATTATATGGAATGTATTAGAGGATGGATTTATAATAAAGATTATGTCAAATGATCCAATAGAATCTATGGATTTTATAGATATTAAAGTTAAAGTTGATGAGATAGAACTTTATTATAAATAATTAGTATATTTGATTTATTAAGGTAGTCCTTTATAAGTTAGCGTCGACAACCAATAATAATAATATATGGCTTGGGAGATAGATAATGATACAGGAGAAATATTAAATACTTATATTTATAATGGTATAAAAGTAACTACTGTATATAATCCTAAATTTGATATAATATCTCTTGGAGATGCTAAAGAAATAAATAGATTATTAGAATTGTATAATATTAGACAATATTTAAAAGAAGATATATGAGTGCAACATTAGATGAGACAGCAAAATTACAGGATTATTCAAGTAGAGCAATACCTACTCAAGAACAGAAACAAAAATATGTAGATCAAATAGCTCAATCAGCTAAAGAATATATACAATCAGCTCATAATAACTCAGGTATAATGATGGGGAAAAATAGTTTAACTATACAAGGTACAACAGCATGGACTACAATAGCAGCACCAAGTACAGGCACAACATATACAGATCCAACATCTATTAAATTAGCAGTAGCTGAAGGAGAGATTAAAAGCCTTAAAGATGAAGTAAATAAACTTAAAGAAATGTCTAATCAATTATTTGATATGATTAGTAAAATAACCACAGATAAACAAGATGAGTTGGAACGAATCAGAGAAATTATTAAAGCTTAATGGTCCAGGTACAGGACCCTTACAATCTTTTAGATTAGTATTTTTAGATTTTAATAATGAAGATATATTAATTACTCCTGAAGAAAGATTTAAGAAAGATCTAGAAGAAATACGTATCTTTATATATGGAGAGTAAAGATATAGAGCAATATTTAAAAGATATATTTACAAGTAATGGTCATTCAGTAAAATCTATTGCTGTACATACAGGTAGTGGAGGAAAAGCTATGATTGATAAGGCTGTTCAAGATGCATTTAAGTTAATGACTATTACTTTAGAAACTACTATTAAAGAAAAAGAACTCGAAGATGCTAGAAAAATTATATATGAAGACTAACTGGGAAGGAATAGAAGATTAATGACAATAGAAGATCAAGATGAAATAACTAGATTAGGTTATTATCCAGTTAAAGAAGATAGTAAAACATATACTAATGGTAAAGATTGGATAATGTTAAATGAGTTATTATATCTAATAAAATTAGATAGAGAGAATAAAAGAAAAATGTTTTGGGGATATTAATAATAATCACTATATTTACTATATGAAAGTACAACAAATCTTTATACAACAACAATGGCATCCGTTTTATTACGGGGGTTATATTTGTGTGTAAAGGTTTAATATAAAATATTACCCTTTCTCCCGAAGGTAAACCCCTGGTCTTAATTGATTAGGGGTTTTTTGTTTAAGGAGAATTTATCTTGTGGTATAGGAGTCTGGTTTATCTAACCTCAATTGGACTGAGGAGTACGGGGGTTCAAATCCCTCCCACAAGACTGATTATGGGTTCACACTAAACATTCGAACGAGAATGGAAGTGTAATTGGAACTGTAACTCAGTGGTAGAGTGATTCCCTGAAGAGGAGTTGGTCATAGGTTCGAATCCTATTGGTTCCACATATATTCAGATAGCTCAGTTGGTGAGAGCAACAAGCTTATACCTTGTAGGTCACTGGTTCAAATCCAGTTCTGAATACTATATTGCTCTATAGTATATTGATAGTACAAGAAGTTTTGGTCTTCTTAGAAATGGTTTGATTCCATTTAGAGCAACTGTGTCTATAGTGTTAGTGATAGCACGACAAATTGTGGTTTTGTTAGGGTCAGTTTGAATCTGACTAGACACCTTTGTCAGGGAAGCTTAATTGGTCAAGCATTGGATTCCAACCCCAAAGAAAGTAGGTTCGACTCCTACCTCTGGCGCATAGTAAAGCTAGTATATTAATTTATACTAGCTTTTATTGTTTATAACTTAATATAAATTATAATAACTATTACTAGTTTATATCTATAATTAGAATAAATTTGTAATGTTTAAACTTAATAAGTATATTATAATATGAAACCACAAAATAATACGGAAGAAAGAGTACCAACTCAAGCAGAACAAGTTAATGCATTAAAACAATTGATGCCTTTAAAAAGACTTCAAGTTGAGTTACAGAATCTTAATACAACATTTGCAGAATTAAAAGTAAGAGAACATGAAGCTGTAAATAAATTACAACAATTTGAACAAGCTCAAATGGAAGCTCAAAGAGCTCAAGAGCAATTTCAAATGGAGAATATAGTTAAACATACTATTACACAAGAAGATATTGATCTTAATCCTGAGATTAAAGAAGCTGGTATTAAAGTAGGACAAGAAATTGGTATTCCTAAAGAAGTGTATACTAATTTAAACTTAGCTAATAAAGTATCCCTTGAAGATGATGCTGTTAAAGATGAAATAGATCCACCTTCTGAAAAAGATTCAGAGTTAGATGAAGCTAGAGAAGATGTTAAATCTAATCTATCAGTAGTAAAAGATTAAACATAGAGGGTTTAAATACCCTCTTATTGTGGGGTGGAGCAGTTGGTAGCTCGTTGGGCTCATAACCCAAAGGTCGTCAGTTCGAGTCTGACTCCCGCAACTAAACTAACAATATGAAAACAGTAACAATTGAAGATGTAAATAATGCTATTCTAAAGGAAGAATATGTTACATTAGGAGTTAAAACAGCGGCATGTATATTAACACTTAAAAACGGATTTGAAGTTATAGGAACATCAGCTGCTGTAGATCCAGCTAACTATAATTTAGAAGTAGGTAAGCCATATGCTAAACAAAGAGCTTTAGATAAAGTATGGGAACTAGAAGGTTATCTATTACAAAGTAAATAATCAATAAGGCAAATTGGGTGAGTGGTTAACTGACAGTCTGCAAAACTGTTTACACTAGTTCGAATCTAGTATTTGCCTCATATATAAATAAACCAACACTTATGAATAATACAGATATTGAAGCATTAATAACAGATCCAGTTAAAGTAACACAAATTAATTTTACTCTATCAGAAGATAATAAGCTTGTTAATGGTATGTATAGAATTCCACAATGTGATTTAGTTCCTTCTAAATTATGGGGACACACTGTAAGTACTCCTCTTTTTACATACTCAGGTAGTGATATCAAAGTTATAAAATAATGGCACGAGTAAATCAAATATTAAAGAAAGTACAGATGTCTAAATGGGATATAGTTAAATATCAAATTCTTACATACTGTTACTTAAAGAAAATTACTGTTAGTGATTCTGATTTAGAATGTTTAACTCTACTATCTATCAATGGAGAACAAGAGCTTACTACCTTTTGTACAGAAGTACATAATAGAAATATATTTCAATCATCACAAACAGTAAGGAATGCTTTAAGTAAAGCTGAGAAGAAAGAACTTATAATTAAAGAAGGTAGAAGTAAGAAAAAGATTTCTATTCATCCTGAACTACAGATACAAGTATTAGGTAATATATTATTAGATTATAAATTTTTAGCAGTTGAATCCTAGGAAATCAAAAGATCTTATTGAAGAAGTTGCTGATGATTTATCAGTATCACAAAATCTAGTAGAAGCTGTAACTAAACTTTACTGGAAAGAAGTATGGCAGAATCTTACATCTTTATCTTCTCCTAAAGTACATATAGAAAACTTAGGAGATTTTAATATAAAGCATTGGTTACTAGAAAAAGAAATACTTAAATGCACCAATCTTAAACTTAAAAATAAAGATCTAATTAAATCTAAATATGTATCAGGTATTACTATTGAGGAGCGTATGAGTATGATTAGTAATATTAAGTTACAAGTTGAAGAGGAGAAACAACGTAAAGATTTTATATATGAACATAAAAAAATTATTAAAGAATTTGATTCAGATATTCAAGAATAGAAAAGCTATACTACAAGGATTATACTTTAAGTTTATTAAGTTTGATTCGTATGTAGAAGACGTAGCTTTAGCTAGATTATCTATTTGTGAGATGTGTCCTAAAATAGATTATGTAGGAGATAAATGTATGGTAACTGGATCTCAACCTTGTTGTGCTGAATGTGGTTGTTCTTTAGCATTTAAATTGAGAGCAATGTCTACAGAATGTCCATTAGGGAAGTGGAAGGCTGTTATGAGTGAAGAACAAGAAGATAAATTAAGTCAATAATATGAAATTACAATTCCACGAAGAAAAGCATGAGTACATATCTCCTGAAGAAGATATAGATTGGATTTCTGCAACTACATTAATAGGTGCTTTTAAACAACCATTTAGTCCAGATCAAGCTGCTAAATCTTCTAAGAATAAGAAAAGTAAATGGTATGGTTTATCTGAACCTGATATTTTATCTCTATGGAGTAAAGAAGCTAAAAGAGCTACAGATCTTGGTACATGGTATCATAATCAACAAGAAAAATTACTATGTGAAGTATCTACTATAGAGAGGGAAGGTACAGAATTACCAATATTTATTCCAACATATAGTGAGGGTATTAAATATGCACCTGATCAAAAACTTACTACAGGGATATATCCTGAACATTTTATGTATCTACAATCAGCTGGAGTATGTGGTCAATCAGATAGAATAGAAGTTGTTTATGATGTAGTACATATTAGAGATTATAAGACTAATAAAGAAATCAAACATAGGGGTTATATAAATTGGGAGGGAATAGCTCAGAAGATGCAAGCTCCTTTACAACATCTTGAAGATTGTCATATGACTCATTATGCTTTACAACTAAGTTTGTATATGTATATGATTTTAAAGCATAATCCAAAATTAAAACCAGGAACATTAGCTATTGAACATATCAAATTTAAAGAGGCAGGAAGAGATAAATATGATTACCCTATAACTTATCTAGATGAACAAGGAAACCCTGTTGTAGAGTCTGTAACAGTGCATGAATTACCATATATGAAGTCTGAGATTATAACACTATTAGCATATCTTAAAGATAATAGAGCTAAGATCAAAAAGAAATGATTAAATTATAGTATAGACATTTAAATTTTAAAAGTATGGGATCAATGCTAATCAGTGCAGATTTTGAATTAGGTCAAACAATATATGTGAAAACTGATATGGAACAAAGACCATATATAGTAACAGCAATAACTGTTAGACCAGGACATTTAACATATCAAGTAACTAATAATGATGTACAATGCCACTTCTATGATTTTGAAATGACAGTGGAAAAGAATATAAGAGCATTATGACAGATAATAAAGAACAATTGATTCATAGATTATATGAATCAGGATATATAACCTTTGAAGAAGTACTAATCTTACAAAGAGATAGTATTGCTTTACCTAATACAAATTTACAATATAATCTAAATAGTATTTATACAGAACCAAATGATTAAACTATTCGATGTTCAAAATAAAGTATTAGTACCTACTGAACATTGTTATGCTTTATACTTTTTAAGAAGGATAATGGATAACTATCCAGATAATCATATAACTGTATACAAATATTTATTCTATATGACTTGTCCTGATCCTGATCTTAATCCATTCTTTCATACTGTAGAAGAAGAAAGAGAAGATATAATTTTAGATGAAATAGAAGCAGACTTTTCTACAGAGGATGATGATGTAATACATGCACTGGATATGTGTAGAAAATTATATGAGACTGAAACATCAAGAGCATATAATGGTATTAAAAAAGCTTTGGATAATATTGCAAAATATATGGCTAATACCTCTATAACAGATGGTAGAGATGGTAATATAACTCAGCTAACAAATGTTGCAAAAAGTTTTGATAGCATTAGGCAATCTTATAAAGGAGTCTTTAAAGATTTACAAGAAGAACAAGAATCTAAAGTTAGAGGTTCACAACGTTTAGCATATGACAGTTAATACCCCTTTATGGGAAAATATACCATCATATAATTATAGTACTGGAGTTTGGAGTACACAAACATTCTCATCTAGAGATGTTTTTAAATTTAAGATTTTATCTTTATTTAAAGTTCCAGGAGAATATAATTTTGATGAAAGTTCAGAGATATTTAATCAACAAGGAAACCTATTCAATAAGAATGGGTTTTATTGTTCTGCACCATGGATGACCAAAGACTTTATTAAGTATTGGGATGATCAGAAAATAAAGTGTAGAAAAGGAATATTTGTTACTAATGGAGATACTGAATACTACATCTCCAGAGATTATTATATGTGGATAAATTTTCTTCCTATATATGATAAAGTAGATAAGAAATATAAGTTTCCTAATCTATGGGATTCTCAATATCATATGGCATTATACGAACTCTTAGCTGAGTTACATTATAAACATGCTGCCATTGTAAAGAAAAGACAGTTTGGTTCATCATATTTTCATATGGCTAAACAACTTAATCTTTATTGGTTTGAAGAAGGTGCTGTATTAAAAATTGGTGCATCCATGAAAGATTATATCAACGAGAAAGGCTCATGGAGATTTCTTAATGAATATAGAAACTTTCTTAATGAACATACAGCTTGGTATCGTCCTAATGAACCAGATAAAGTATTAACTTGGCAACAACAGATTAAAGTTCGTGTTGGAGGTAGAGATACATTTAAAGGACTTAAATCAAGTTATTCAGGTATGTCCTTTGAAAAAGATCCAACAAATGGTGTTGGGGGACCAGTATCTATATTCTTCCATGAAGAAGCAGGTATTGCTCCTAAGATGGATGTTACATTTGAGTATATTAGACCAGCATTAAAATCAGGTAATATTACTACAGGATTATTTATAGCTGCTGGATCAGTAGGTGAATTAGATCAATGTGAACCATTAAAAAACATGATCTTACAACCTAATAATAATGACATTTATGGTATAGATACAAATCTTTTAGATGATTCAGGTACTTTAGGTATATCAGCTTTATTTATTCCAGAGCAGTGGAGTATGCCACCTTTTATAGATAGATATGGTAATTCAGTTGTATTCACTCCTACAGAAAGTCAAGCAAAAGATATATTGACTAAGTGGGTTGAGTTAGGTTTAGATATGGCTCAATATGATCCTAAAATGGGATCATTGGAATTTATTCAACGTCAAAGAATTCAAGAAAAGAAAGACCTTACTCCAGAGCAGTTTCAATTACGTAAATCTCAAGCACCTACTAATATAGCTGAAGCATTTGCTACACGTAAAGTATCTATATTTCCACCGCACTTAATAGCTCAACAAAAGCAGAGAATAGCTGATGGAGAATATCCTGTAGAATACTTAGATCTAGAAAGAACTAGTGAAGGTAAATTAAAAGCTATTAAATCTAATAAAGGTCCTATTAAAGAATTCCCTGTAAGTAAAAAAACAGAAGATAAAGAAGGTGTAATATGTGTATACGAAAGACCTATAGAGAATTCATCTTGGGGAACTTATTATGCATCTATTGACCCTGTTGGTGAAGGTAAAACAACTACAAGTGATTCATTATGTAGTATAATTGTATATAAAAATCCTATAGAAGTAGTTAAGAATGATGGTAATGGTAATCTTACTAACTATGTAGAAAGAGATAAAATTGTAGCTGTATGGTGTGGAAGGTTTGATGACTTAAAGAAAACACATCAAAGATTAGAAGCTATTATAGAGTGGTATAATGCATGGACAATTGTAGAGGTTAACGTATCACTATTTATTGAATACATGATAGCTCAAAGAAAACAGAAATATCTTGTACCAAAAGATCAAATGATCTTTATGAAAGATCTTACTAACTCTAATACATATCAAGCATATGGTTGGAAGAATACAGGAACATTTTTTAAAGTCCATCTTATATCTTATGCCATACAGTTTTTCCAGGAGGAACTTGATGTAGAAACAACTATTGATGGTACTATAAGTAAACTAAGTTATGGAGTAGAAAGAATACCTGATCCCATGTTACTTGAAGAATGTTCACAATATCAACCAGGACTCAACGTGGATAGACTTGTATCATTTGCTGCATTAGTAGCTTTTGCTATAGTACAACAATCTAATAGAGGTATACAAAAAAGAATTGAAGTTAAAAATGATGATTTGTATAATTCATCAAAAATGAGTAAATTAAATATGAGTCCTTTTCGTCATTTAGGTGGTTCAAATTCTAATCCTAATAGTCATAAATCTTCACGAAGTGCTTTTAAAAATCTAAGATAATATGCAAATATTAAATGCCATGCAGTTAAAAGCTGGTGCAAAAGTAACTAAAAATACATTCTCTAACTTAACTCAACCTATTCAATTTCTCTCTGAAAAAGATAAGGATGATGATTGGAGAGCTAGTAATATGGATTTTATTGAACTCCAAGGTGTTAGACAATTAAAACATAATGCTAGAAGATTAATTAAAAATTATAAATTAGCTAAAGGCATAATAGAGAAATCAGATTATATAGTTGAGGATGATAATGCTATGGCAGATATGATCGAAATCTTAACTAAAGAAGATGATTCAGCATTAGAACTCAAATTTTATCCTATTATACCTAATGTAGTAAATGTTCTTACTACAGAATTTTCTAAGAGAGCATCTAAAATAATGTTTAGAGCAGTTGATGATACCTCATATAATGAGATGTTAGAAGCTAAAAAAGAGATGATAACTCAGAGATTGTTGCAAGATGCTATGATGAAGCAACAAGCTAAGTTAATTGAAATGGGTTTAGAACCTGATTCAGAAGAAGCTCAACAAATGACTTCTCAACAAACTCTTATGAGTTTACCTGAGATTGAAGATCACTTCAAAAAAACATATAGAAACGTTCCTGAAGAATGGGCAGCACATCAAATGGCTGTTGATAAAGAACGTTTTAAGATGGATGAATTAGAAGAAACTGGATTCAGAGATATGTTAATTACTGATAGAGAATTCTGGCATTTTAAAATGATGGAAGATGACTATGAAGTAGAAATATGGAATCCTGTATTAACTTTTTTTAATAAATCTCCTGAAAGTAAATACATATCAGCAGGTAATAGTGTTGGTATGATTGAAATGTTATCTATATCAGACGTTATAGATAAATATGGATATAGAATGAATCAAGCCCAACTTGAATCTTTAGAAAGTATTTATCCAACTTCTGGTGCTCCTTATGCAACAATGGGTGTGCAAAATGATGGATCATTTTATGATGCTAGTAAATCACATGAATGGAATACTAATATTCCTGATTCACTAGGGATGAAACAATATAACTCTGTATTTGGTGAAGGTGCAGTAAATGGTGATATTGTTGATTGGATAATGAATGATGATTCAGAAAATGATCACTTTAAGAAAGGATTACTACGTGTATCAACTATATACTGGAAAACTCAAAGGAAGTACGGACATCTTACTAAAATACTTGAATCTGGTGAAATGATCCAAGATATTATTGATGAAAATTATCTAGTAACTGATAAACCAATTTATAATACTAATGTATACAAAACAAAAACAAAAGATAATTTAATTTTTGGTGAACATATAGATTGGATATGGTTAAATGAAACGTGGGGTGGTGTAAAAATTGGAGCTAATAGACCAACAAATTGGAATGGATCTAATAATTCAAATGCTTTTGATCCTATATATTTAGGTATAAGAAATAGTAAACCATCAAGAGTACCTTTCCAGTTTAAAGGAGATAATAGTTTATATGGATGTAAGCTTCCTGTAGAAGGTTGTGTCTTCAGTGATAGAAATACAAAATCTGTTGCTATGGTAGATAGCATGAAACCATTTCAAATAGGTTATAATATAGTTAATAATCAAATAGCAGATATATTAGTAGATGAATTAGGTACTGTAATTGTATTTGATCAGAATGGTTTACCTAGACATTCTATGGGAGAAGATTGGGGTAAAGGTAATTTAGCTAAAGCTTACGTTGCTATGAAAGATTTTCAAATGCTTCCTTTAGATACTACTATTACTAATACAGAGAATGCATTAAACTTTCAACATTACCAAGCTTTAGACCTTTCACAGACTAATAGATTACTTTCTAGGATACAGTTAGCAACATACTTTAAGGCTCAAGCATTTGAGGTCATTGGGATCAATCCTCAGAGACTTGGACAACAATTGGGTAATACTACTGCTACTGGTGTAGAACAAGCTGTAACAGCTTCTTATGCACAAACAGAGGTATATTTTACTCAGCATTCTGATTACTTAATGCCAAGAGTACATCAAATGAGAACTGACCTTGCTCAATACTATGTTTCTACCAAACCTTCTGTAAGATTACAATATATTACATCTGCTGATGAAAAGGTTAATTTCCAGATAAATGGTACAAAATTATTAATGAGAGATTTTAATATATATGCTGTAACTAATAATAACTCAAGAGCTATTATGGAACAACTTAGAAGTTTAGCTCTTAATAATAATACTACTGGTGCATCTATATTTGATTTAGGTAATGTAATTAAAGCTGATTCTATAGCTGAATTAACTACTGTATTGAAATCTGCTGAAGAAAAAGCTCAAGCTGCTATTCAACAACAACAACAAGCTGAACAAGATAATGTTAATGCTCAGATTGAATCTCAAGAGAAACAAAAAATGATGGCTTTACAATTTGAAGCTGATCAAAAAGAGAAAGATCGTCAAAAAGATATACTTGTTGCAGAAATTAGAGCAACTACTAGTATTGGTAGTAATAAATCTGATATGAATTCTAATAGTCAAAATGATCAAATTGATGCTGCTAAATTAATACAGCAACAAGATAACTATAGAGAACAAATGAATTTTGATCGTGAGAAAGAAGTTAATAAACAACTTACTGAACGTGAAAAGTTAAATATACAAAAAGAAGAATTACAAGCTAGAAAAGATATTGCTAATAAACAACTTCAAGTAGCTAAGGAAAACAAAAACAAATATGATCGTAAATAATTAATTATATGACAAATTTAAAATATTATCCTACTATAGATAACATTAAAAAGCTTTGGTCTGCTTTAGGTAGTTTACAAAAATCTAATAGTAATATACAAACAGGTCTTGATACTAAACTAACTGCAAATAAAGGTGCAGCTCAACCTAACTCTACAGCTGTTGATGTTGCTGGGTTAGTAAATGACTTTAATTCTTTATTAGCAAAATTGAGAGCTGCTGGAATTATAAATCCATAAGTATAGCTATATCATCCTACAACCGATATAGTAATATTATTGTAGTTTAAAGTTTATAAGTTTAAAATCTTATATTATTAATGTAGAGATTATTTAAACCAACAATAATATGTCCACAGAAAATACAATTATAACTCAAGAAGTAGATCTAGATATAGATTCTTGGTTAGCTGCTCCAGGAGGTGATCAAATTACATTACCAAAAGATACTAAAGTAAAACCATCTAATATATTTGCTCCTAGAGAAAAACTTAATTTAGACTTTATTGATGATGTTGATAAGGTTGATGAAATTATAGTTCAAAAAGAGGAACTAAATGAAGATGGTTCTGTTAAAACAGAAAAAATCACTCAGAAGTCGGATGACTTTTTAAATGAACTAACAAATGAACCTGCTGATGATTTAGAAACTGAACAACAAGTAGATAAATCTAAAGGTGGTAGACCTAAAACAGAAAAATCTGGACTAGTAGAGTTTTTAAAGAAACGTATTACAGAGAAAGAAATGGAAACATTTGATGACTTTGATGATGAGACTGGAGATTTAGATGAGTATTTAGGTGCAATGTCTGAAAATGATATTGAAGAGCTATGGAAAGCTAATATGGATACTATTAAAACTAAGGTTGCAGTAGAAACTCCACAACAGTTTTATGATTCCCTACCAAAGGAATTACAATATGCTGCAAAGTATGTAATGGATGGTGGAGATGATCTTAAAGGTTTATTTAAAGCATTGGCTCATGTAGAAGAAACTAGATCATTAGATCCAGAAGCTGAAGATGATCAAGAACATATAGTTAGGAACTATCTATTAGCTACTAATTTTGGAGATGAATCTGAAATTGATGAAGAAATAGATGAGTGGAAGAATCTAGGTAGTTTAGAAAAGAAAGCTAAACAATTTAAACCTAAGTTAGATGCTATGCAAGAACAACAAGTTGCTAACAGAATTGCAACTCAAGAACTTAATAAGAAAAAACAAGAGGAAGCTGCTACTACATATGTAAACAATACTTTTGAAGCTCTAAAAACTGGTGAATTAAATGGTATTAAACTAGATAAAAAAGTACAATCTCAATTATATACTGGTTTAGTTAAACCTCAATATACTTCAGTTAATGGTAATCCTACTAATTTACTAGGACATTTACTTGAAAAGTATCAATTTGTTGAACCTAATCAAGCCCTTATAGCTGAAGCATTATGGTTACTTTCTAATCCAACTGAATATAGAGAGAATCTTGCAAAAGTTAGTAAGAATTCAGTTATAGAAGATGTAGCAAGAAAGTTAAAAACTGAAGAATCACGTAAAAAAGTTACAGGTTCTGGAGTTTTAGAAGATAAATCTAGAAGTTTAAAACCTACAAGACAAACAAATATTTTTAAAAGATAAACAATTAATTAATTAACTTAAAACAAAACAATAATTCAATTATGGCAACACCAACTTTGAATAACGGGATTTTCCTACGTGATACTCAATATGAAGTGAGCTCACATGTGGATTCCTATCACATGACTCAGATGCTAAAAAGCTCTGATCCTATGGATTTAGGTCCAGTGGATTTATGGGCAATGGCTCAGAAAGTAGAAATGCCACTATATCAAATGAGTTCATTTGGTGGAAAGAACGTTATCGAAGTAGATAATACTCGTGGTGAATACAAATGGTCTGTACCAGTAGTTCAGGATCTTCCTTATATTCTGGAAGATGTAGAACCAGGAAATACTACAAAAGGTATTGATGGTAAACCATTTCAGATTAAATTAAATAAAAGGTTTGGACATGGTGATATTATCAGTTATGATAAATACAATGGTGCAGAGCTTTATATTACAGCTGAAGATACTATCCCAACTGGTGATGGATGGATTCATACTGTAACCCTAGTTAACAATGACAGTCTTAAGTTCTTGGATAACAAGTATCTTAAAACTGGAACTCAATTCTTCCGTAAAGGTTCTGCTAGGGGTGAATATGGAGAACGTTTCTCTGATATCCAAGTAGGTTCAGGATTCCGTGAATTCTATAACTATGTTGGTGGATCAGAAGCACACGTTCATTATTCTATTTCTTCCAGAGCAGATCTAATGATCAAAGGTGGTATGACTGCTTCAGGTACTATTCCTGTAACAGAAGTATGGCGTAACTTTGATAAAGGTATTGATCCTTCAATTACTTCTATTGAAGATATGGCTAATAAAATGGGTAAAGACTATGTTAAAAATGCTTATGCAAAAGGAACATTGTCACGTACCTTCTTAACCAACCTTGAATCAGCTCACTTAAGTAAAATATCTAATGATATTGAATCTTATTTAATGTGGGGACATGGTGGTAGGATTAAACAAGATGGTCCAGATGATATGAGATTATCTGTGGGTCTTTGGAAACAATTAGATAATGCTTATAAACGTATCTATAACAAAGGTTCATTTACTTTAGATTTGTTCAAATCTGAATTATTTAATTTCTACAATGGTAAAGTTGAGTTTAAAGGACCAGATCCAAAACGTAAACTAGTTGTTCAAACTGGTATGGGTGGTATGAAATTGATCAATGAAGCTATTAAACGTGAAGCAGTTAACTCTGGTTTAGTAATTAATGCTAGTGATATTGGTGCTATCTCAGGTCAAGGTATGGATCTAAACTTTGGTTACTCATACACTTCTTATATTATTCCATTCTTGGCTAACGTACAATTTGTATTGAATCCAGCATTTGATAATATTCATACAAGTGATATTGAGAATCCAATTATAGATGGTTTCCCACTAAGTTCATATAACTTTATTATCTTTGATATCACTGATAATACTAATGACAACATCTTCTTGTTGAAACTTAAATGGGATAATCAATTGAAATGGTGGTATCAAAATGGTACGATGGATTATATGGGTCGTACTCAAGGGTTCCAATCATCAGGTCAATTCAATGGTTACCGTGTAATGATGAGTCAAACAATGCCAGCAGTATGGGTTAAAGATCCTACTAAAGTATTGAAAATTGTAATGAGAAACCCAATTACTGGTGGATCATTCTAAATAATAATAAATCCCCTGATTACGTATCTTGAAGAGCTCGTAACTCTTCAGGGGATCAATAAGACTAAAGTCTTATATATTAAACCAAAAACCAACAATATGAGTGAATTTACATTAGTTGAGAAACATCAACATAATAAACGTTCTACAATAGCTATCAGACCATATTTTGATCCAAGTGTAGATAATATGGGACTTCAGAAATATGGTTTATCATTATTTGATGGAGCAATACATGAAGAACAATTAGCATGTTTAGAACAGAATGGTATTAAAAGATACTTAACAGGACTTAACGAACATGCAATTGAAGTTAAGAAACTCCCAGAAGATGAAAGAGAAGCAAAAGGTAAGCAGATTAGATCTGTATTATCTTCTATAGAAGGTGAATTAGCAGGGAATGTAATTGATGTTAATGATAAAGATTTTTATAGTAAATTAAAAATAGTAAGAGCAGACAATCATGAGTTTTGGGATAAAATTAAGATTAGATGTGGTAATCAACCCATCTTCTTAGAGCCTGATAAAGATCCATTTGATCTTATTAAATTATATGCAATTGAAGCTGGAGGATTCTCTATAGTAGCTAAATCATTAGAAGAAGCTAGAAGTATGGCAACTCCTCCTAAGTTCTATTTAGATAAACTAGAAAAAACAGCTAATACAAATACTGAAGTTAAAAAACTTAGAAATAAAGCAGCAGCAGAGTTACAAAAACTATTTGATAAAAATCAGAATAAGTTATTTTATGTTGCTAAGATTCTAGATCCAGATAGTGCTCAATATAAGAAATCTACTCCTAATGATATTATATATGATAATATGGATAGATATATTGCTGGAGAACTTATTGATAAAGATAAACGTAAAACAGCTACTAAGTTTTTAGAAACATCAGAGTTAGATATGGAAACATTGAAACTTAAAGCTTTAGCTAAAGATGCTTCATACTTTAAACAGATAGCTACTAAGTCAGATGGTTTTATATATCATATGCAGAGTTCAGCTTTAATGGGAAGAACATTAGCTGATGTAGTAGAATACTTAAAGAATCCTCTTAATGAAGAAATCTTAAAAGACATTACTGCTAAAACAGAAAAATATTGGAATGCATAACATAAATTATGACTAATAATAAAGTTCAGATAAAGGTTAAACAACGTTGTAATAAAATAGACAGTAATGACTATGATAACTTAGAAAGTTGGGTAATTCAGGAAGCTATGAATAAGGCTCAGACAGAGTTCTGTAGGAGACAATTACATGGTGGAAATCAATATCGTGAAGGAGCTGAACAAAGTATTAGGAGAATTGATGACTTACAACAATTATTAACACCATATAAACTTACTGGAGAATCTACTAGTATATATTTTGAATCTACCAATCTACCCAAAGATTACTTTGAATTTAATAAAGTAATTATACAAGGTACTAAAGATAAATGTACTGTAGATGGATTTAAAGTATTTTTAACAGAGGAAGCTAATACAGAATTATTATTATCTGATGAAAATTATAAACCAAGTTTTGATTGGAGAGAAACTTTTTGTACCTTAATTAATAACAAGGTTAGAATATATACTAATGGAGAATTTATTTTAAAGGAACCAAAACTTATATATTATAGACAACCTAAAGAAATTAAATTTTTAGGAACTATAAATCTTGATACTGGTGAGAATAATACTATTGAACAGGAGTGTGAATTCAAAACAGATATAGTAGAATTAATAGTAGACGAGGCAGCAGCAATTATAACTGGTGACTTAGAAAGTATACAAACACAAAGATTATCAGCACAAGCTGAAAGAAACAATTAAAATTTTTTTATTTATAACCCTAAATTTTTATAACCTATGTATTTTAATCATGCATTTAAAAAAGTATACGTATCAGCAGTAAATGCAGGTGCTATATCTTTAAGAACTACAGGATCAACTCAAGATCTAACTGCTGGACAGTTGGGATTGTTTGATGCTAAGACCTATGCTGCTATTGCAGCTGCTGGTGCAGTTAATCAACCTTTTATCTTAGCTCAAGGTAGTTACCGTACTCAAGATAAAATTGGTAAGTTTCATGGTGGATATAAAGAATCTATCAAATCAAAAACAATTAACCCTAAGTATGTTAGTCGTTTCTTTAAAGTAAATGCTGTTACACCATTAAGTCAAATTATTGATGTATCTGGTTTAGATATTACTTGTGGAAATACTTATCAACTGAGGTTAGATATTAAAGGATCTCCTGCTTTAAGAACTCTAAAACGTAATGCTTATCATACACTAGATGCATTTGCAGGTTGCTGTGCTGATGGTTGTGATGCACCATGTAATGGTGATCCAGTAGATGAGAATGTAATTTTGTTACAATGGGCTGCTCAAATTAATGAAGACCCAATTATATCTCTTTTTGTTAGAGCATATGTATTGAATAACTCATTGGCTACTACAGGTACTACTTCTGTAGCTGCTGCTCCTGCTAACGTAAGGATTACAGCATTAGCTTCTACAGCTGGTGTAGCTGTTGGTGATTATGTGACTGGTCCTGGTGTTGGAGCTGGTGCTAAAGTAGTAACTGTTGATTCAGGTACTCAAGTAACTGTTGATAAACCAAGCACTGCTGCTGGTACAGGAGTTGCAATTCAATTCTCTAAACCTCTCGTAGCTGGTACTTATGTTCCAGTAACTGGAGCTGGTGCTGCTGCTGTAGTTGGTCATCTAAGGATTGAAGCTGCTTATGAGGATACTAAATTTGGTGATTGTACTTTCTCAGTAACTGATCATTATGAATTAGCTCCATTACGTCTATATGTATCTGCTGTAGATGAAACAGGTGATCCATGTGCAGTTAAAAATATAATTAATAGTTCAACTGGTGTTGGTGTAACTGAGATTCAAGCTGCTCGTCAAGCATCTGGAACTGGTGAATCAGTATTAAGAGATCTTACTTTATTCATGCGTTATCTTCAAGATCCGTTCCCTGAAGGAGCATCTGTTGATAGTTTAAGGATGAGAGAAGTTCAACTTGATCCATCATTGGGTACTGTAGCTAGAACAGGTCTTTATGATCAAGTGTGTATTCTACACAGTGTTCCAAGGTTTAATAACCCATCAGGTACATTTGATGATGATCAATACCTATTAGTTGTTAATGTACCAACAGGTACTGTTACTACTACATTTACTACTTTAGTAAGTAACATTTTAACTGCTGGTGGTAATCCGACAGCATTAGAGCAATTCTAATACTAATATCAATAAATAATTAAAGGGGTGGACTTAGGTTCTCCCCTTTTTTGTTTCATTTATTAGAATAATATATGTATATTATAATGAGTACTCCCTATAAAAATCCTTATGAAACACCAATTAAGTCTTGAAGTTCCTGATACTTATAATTGTAAAATATTAAGAGTTATTGATACTTCTACTTATGTAGAAGATCTTCAAGTTACTTGTGGTTATCTACAAATTACAGGACCAGGATTTATAAATCCTGTACAGATAGAGGTTAATCCTAATTTTTCTTTAGTATTAAATGCTTGTAGTCTAGGTTTTCAAAGTGAAGATTGTGGAGAAGTTCAATATACTATCCCTGATGGAGTATATAATATAAAATATTCTGTATCTCCTAATACTGAAGTAGTTGTAGAATATAATTATTTAAGAGTAACAAATACATTGAATTCTTATTTTAAAGAACTAGGATTACTAGAACTACAAGGTTGTCCAACTGATGATTGTTTAAAGAAAAGATTACATGATTTAAGAGAATTTAAATCATTTGTAGATGTAGCTAAAGCTAAAGTAGAATATTATAATCTATTATCAGATGGTATAGATCTATTCAAATATGCTAATAAAAAATTAACAGCTTATCAAAAAAGCTGCTGTAAATAATTAAAACCAATAATTATGATCTGTAATAACTGTAAAGCAAATTTATCTTGTTCTTGTAAATTAAGAACAGCATCAAATGGAGTAAGTGTATGTTCTGCCTGTGTAGCAGCATATGAATTAAAACTACAACAAGAAAAAGTTAAAGAATCCTAATGAAGAATATATTAGATTTAGAATCTAAAATACTTAATGATTTTACTGATGCTATATCTGATCGTTTCTATAAATTAAGATTCGGAATTAAAAGATGTTCTAGACCAGTATGTGATGACTTAGCTATTATTAGATATGAGTTATTAGAATGGTGTAAAAATTTAGATGATATTTATAATCCTACACCTATACCAACTACATATAATTTATTATGGGGATATGTAGATACTGATCCATTTGAATCAGAAGAGAGTTTATTCTTTCAATTTCAATCTACATATGATAAAGGAAGTTTAGAAGTCGAATTAGATTTTACACAATCTTCTGCTGGAAAGTATTTATTTTGGAGAATTCCTTCTGATGAACCAATTTTTACAAATTGGTATAATAACGATAACAATAATGGAACTATACCAGATGTTATTTGGAGAAATAAAAAAACTATAGGAAGCTATGATTATTATTTAACAAGAGATAAATATTATGTAGATGAGACTACAAAAATAAAATTCTTCTCTAGTGGTATATCTCCAGTAGATCCAATAGTAAATGCAGGTACAGATCAAAATAAACAATATCCTATAGTTTCGGGTACATTATCGGGTACAGTAACACCAGGTACTTATCCTATCATAAATTATATATGGTCTAAAATTTCAGGTCCTAGCATTACATTTAGTAATCCAACTAGCTTAACAACTAATTATACTGCAACTACAGAAGGTGTTTATTTATTAAAATTAACAGTATTTGATTCTAATAGTAATTCTTATTCTGATAATGTTACTGTAAATATATTATCTGAAGAATATAGAGTATACTATGGATTTAAATCTGATGATACAGTTCTTAATGAATCTCAAATATTAGCATCATCTTATATTGTAATAAATAATAATCAAAGTGCTTATACATTACCATTCCAGAATGCTACAGGTTTAGGATATGTTTGGTTTGCAGAGAAATTAATGGAACCAATTAAAACAAAATGGCAGGATAGTATTGTACCAATTAATAATGGATTTATAGGTTCAACTGATGATTTGTTTGGACCTGCTATTACAGTGGGATCTCTAAGATTTTATGATACAGAATATGCTACCCAATTTGATAACCCTATTATTATAAAAACTATATAATGCCATATAATCCAACAGATCATTCAGCTCAAAATATACCTTTAGGTGCATATGATAAGCCTCTGGATGGTAAATTTATGTTTTATGATAAAGTTTATTTTAAATATAGACCATTTATATCTAATAATGAGGTATTAAATTACTTTATTGGAGATAATAGAAAAGGTAATTTTGATATATTAATTAATACAGGTGGTACTTTAACAGAAGGTGTAGTTATTGGTGGATCAAACTCTGTTTGGTGGTTTAAGGATGGTATAGCAGATTCTGATTTAAACTCTAAATCTAGTGGTGGAGGAGATCTTACTGATTATTATACAATAACACAGATAGATAATTTATTAGATACAAAAGTAAATCTTACTGGAGCAAATTTTACAGGTAATATATCAGCTCCTAATCTTTCAGGTAATAATACAGGTGATCAGAACTTAGATGAAGTACTGAAAGAAGGTAATAATTCTTTAGAGGAAATAAATCTATTAACAGATCCAACATATTCAATTTACTCAGCTGTTAACAGGGTAATACCTATTTACAGTGATAGTAATGGAGCATCAGGAGTGGGTTCTCAATCATATCCATTTAATGCATGGCCTATTTTACTTGCTAAAGACTTAAATGTTACTATAGGAGGATTTTCAATTCCAAATCAAAAGCTGATGCCAGCAACAATGCCTCCAGCTGGTAATGACAATTCTCTATATGCTAGGATGACACAAATGCTTCCTTACATAGACCCAATTGCTACACCAGTAATGATCATACAATTAGGGACTAACGATGCAGCATATAATCCTTTTGGTACTGCACGATTTACTAATTCTTATAATGAGATTATTGATTATGCTACAATAACATTAGGTTGGCCAGCCAATAGAATATATATTGTTAATGCTTTTTACAGAGGGGAGTTTAGTGAATCAGGAGTAGGTAATATCTACACAAATCTTTTACTTATAAGAGATTTAATGACTGAAGTTGCTACTAATAAAGGTGTAAATCTTATTGATTTCTACACAGCATCTGTACCTCTTAGAGCTTACAATAATAAAGCTTATTTAAGAGGAGATAATATTCATCTTAGTCCCGATGTAGGTCATCCATTCTTACGTGATTTAATAAAAAACTCTTTACCGTTAAATGAGTTCTATACCTATGGAGCAGATAAACTCAAGGTTGAAGGAACTATAACTAGTAATAAAGGTATTATAAGAGGAGATCTTCAGGTAGAGGGAGCTAGTTTTATAGAGGATACTTACCATAGAGGTTTTAGCTTATATGATACACAAGCTCAAAAAGTAGGTGATGAACTAACAACAACCTTCACATTAGGTGCTGGTTGGAGTGGAGATAATACATCAGGTATGTTACATACTCCTGGTAACATAGAATCTTTAGTTAGTGATTTTATACCTGTAATTGGCACAACTTACTCTGTAAGTTTAACTGTTACAGGAAGAACAGCAGGAACAGTTGCTACAACTTTTGCGGGGGGAACTATTAACAATGGATTTGTAACTCAACAAACTATTTTTAAGGCTACTACAGTCGAACCATTTACAATGGTACCATCTAGTACTCTTGATGGAATTTATAAAATATCAATCAGACCAGTTGTTGGATTAGATTCATTTATTCAAACTCTTTATGGAGGATTTGAGGTTAGAGTACCATTATCTGGTGTGCATAGTAATACAGATTATAATAATTTATTTATTGGTAGAGATGCGGGTAAATATTTATATAGAACTACTGGTAACTCAGCTACAGGAAATACAGTCTTTGGTAATAATGCAGGCTCTAGTTTAACTGAAGGATATTTAAATGTACTAGTAGGAACCAGTGCAGGAAATAGAATGCAAAAAGCCTGGGGTAGTACTGCTATAGGACAAGGAGCATTAGCCTCAATAAGAGATGGATTTGGTTTGGTTGGTATTGGCTACAATGCAGCTAATTTATCTACAGGAATACAAGGTACATATATAGGTAGTGGAGTTGCACCAACTTTAACTACAGGAGTTTTAAACACAATTATTGGCTGGAATTCTGGAAATGGACTCACAACAGGTTCTCAGAATACCATTATAGGTGCTAACTTAAATATTAGTGATCCAGCAATGTCAAATACTCTGTATTTAGCAGATGGTAACAATAACCCTATAATTGTGGTTGCAGCAGGATCAAGAGTACAAAGAAGATTCTTAGCAACCCCAACAGGAGCTACAGGACCTTTTGGTTCTAGAGTAATAGATAATTTGGATCTACCTGTTGTAGATGTTATACATGGTGGTAATGGTATAAGTGTTTATGCTATAGGTGATTTGACTTATGCAGCTACTACAACAACGCTTGCAAGAAGAGCTGCTGTAGCTACTGGTAGTGTATTATTATCACAGGGTGTTGGGGTAGCACCTATTTGGGGTAAAGTTACATCTGCTCAGGTAGATACTACAATTGCTATTACAGCTTCTCCTACATTTACAGGTACACCATTGTCAACTACAGCAACACCAGGTACTAATACTACCCAAATTGCTACTACTGCTTTTGCTACAGCAGCAGATAATTTAAAGGCTAATATAGCTTCACCTATATTTACAGGTGTTGTAACTAGTCCAGCTTATAGTTTGTCAGCATTAAATACTGCACCTGCTAGTAGTACATCAACTGGTACTACAGGAGAAATAAGAGTAACATCTGGATTTATATATGTGTGTACAGCAACTAATACTTGGGTAAGAACAGCCTTAACAACTTGGTAATCATAAAAAAATGTCTATAACACTTAATGATAATATTTTTAATAAATCTCCAAAAGATCAGAATGACAAAACAGGTGTTTTTCAATCTGGTGTGTGGAGACCTTGGAATAATATAGCTGAAGCATTAGCTAGTGATAAGTTAACCTATAGAAATAGAGGTCTAACTATCTATATATTAAAAGATGGTCAATTAACAGAATACTGGTGGAGAGATGGCATATTAGATAATCAATTAGTAGAAAAAAAACTATCTACAATAGATTATTATGTTCCAGGAAGTATAGTTCCTAAATTTTCTTTTTATGCTTATCAAGTAAATAATACTACCTATTTATTTCAATCTCTTGTAGATAATAACAATCAGCCTCCTAGTAATGATATGATTAACTGGAAAGCTATTGGATTGTTTCATATGGATATAAAAGAAAACCTATTTATTAGTAATGGTTTAAATTTATATTTTGTTGCAGATCCAAATAGTCCAGATCAAGATAGTGGAGATATAGTTTGGACATATATTGATGAGGAAGGTAATTTTGTAGAAAAATCTAGAATATTAACAGCACCTGCTGGAGATAAAAGAGTAATAATTCAATTTGATGCCGATGAAGATCAACAATATGAAATTATACATGCTAATAATATAGATGAATATATTGATGTTGATCTTAATTTACAAGATGTAACAGAAGCAGAAAAGGGCATTACAACTAATAGTATTGAATTAAGAGCAGATACTGATTATAGTCAGTATTCAATAGGACAAAGATTCATATCTATAGAAAGTGATAGTAATGGATCTACTAATCCAGTTGGACCTTTTAAAGGTTGGCCTTTATTAATAGCTGATGCATTAAATGTTACTTTGATAAATCATTCAGTAGGTAGTAGAAATTTACAAGAAGTAACTACAGGAGATAATTCTGTACATGCTAATATGGCAGATTTTACAACTTATATAGATCCAATTAGTACTCCTGCATATATATTTCTTATTGGTACTAATGATATTAGAAAACCTATTGGATCGGTTTATCAAACTCCTGCATTTATAACTCAATATAATGAATGTATAGATAGATTGATTAATGTACTAGGATGGCCAGCGAATAGAATATTTATTTGCTCAATGCCTTATAGTGAAGAAAGTACAAATACAATTACAAGAGGTCCAAATTATAAAGTAGCTATAGAAACAGTTGCCCAAACTTGGGGTGTTAACTATATAGATTTATTTACTTTATTCCAAAATAACTATATAGATAGTACTATAGATAACATACATTATTCTGCTGATAAGGGTCATCCAATGGTAGCAAAAGCTATTATTGAAGCTTTACCTGATGAGTATTACAATACTCAAGATATTAAATTAAATACTCAAGGTACAATAAATACAAATGCATTAAATGTTTTCAGAGATTTAAATGTAGGAGGTAATACTTTTTTACATGATACTTGGTTAAGAGGAAGACAACGTTTCCAATTAGGTAGTAAAACTTTTGGAGCTATTCAGAGTGATGAAATTTTAACTGGAAACGATTGGATATTAACTCAAGGATGGTCTGGTGATTTTATTACTGGATTTACACACACTTCAGGTGCTGATATTACACCATTAACTAAAACAGTTCCAATTACTGTAGGCACATCTTATCTAGTTAAATTCATTATTACAAACAGAACTACGGGATCTATAGATGTTTCATTAGGTGGAGTAGCATTAGGTACACAAACAAGTGGTACATTAACATTAGCACCCAAACCTGAAACTACTGGAGATTTAATTATAACACCTACTGCTACTTTTAATGGTACTGTATATGTATCAATCAAAATTCTAAGTTTATATGGAGCTATAATTAGTGGTGGAGGACCTGGAAGTACTACTTTTGATAACTTACAGTTAAGAGTTGCTAGTGGAGATATATTTTTAGGTAGTGGTGCTGTAGGTTCTTTAGCAGTAGGTGGTGCCTTTGGTGGAGGAGGAAATACAGGTATAGGTGGTGATACTTTAGCTAGTATAACTACTGCTACAAATACATCAGCATTTGGTAAAGAAGCATATACCAATTTTGTATATGGTAGAGGAAATAGTGGGTTAGGTTATCAAACATTTAGAGATTTCTTATATGGAGATTATAATGGAGGTTTTGGTTACCAAAGTGGACTTAACTTAGTAAGAGGTAGTAATAACTTATTTGCAGGTTATCGTGCAGGTCTTGGTATTCTTACTGGTGATTATAATACAATCCTTGGAGGTATATACTCTGGATTAGGTACTGCGTTATCAAATCAAGTAATAATTGGTGATGGTCAAAATAGACAGGTTATTAGTATAAATGCTATAACAGATAGAGGACAACGTAAATTCTTAGCTACACCTACTGGAGCAACTGGTGCATTTAGTTCAAGATCAATAGATAATTTAGATTTACCTGTTATTGATGCAATACATGGTGGAACTGGAACAGCTACTTATGCAATAGGAGATTTATTATATGCTAGTACTACTACTGCTTTATCAAAAAGAGCAGCTGTAGCAACAGGAAATGTTCTAATATCACAAGGTGTTGGAGTAGCTCCTATTTGGAATAAAGTTACCTCTGCTCACATAGATAGTAGTATTGAACTTACAGCAAATAAACAAAATTCATTATTGACTGATGGTACTGGAGTTAAATATGTTACTGTAGATGCAGTAAATGATGGTTTAGCTTCTATTGGTAAAAATAATGCTAATGCTTATTATGAAAAAGTAAGATTAGGAACTCCTGTTACAATAGCTTGTGAGGGTACTAGTATTACTTATGGACAAGATGGTAGTGGAACAACACCCGCTATTAATGGTTCTACTAATTTAAGATCAGATTATCCTTATCCTGAAACAATGTCATCTGTATTGACATCTATTGGTATTGCTAATACTGTTATCAACAGGGGATATCCAGGAGATCAAACTTCTGATTGGTTTACTAGATGGAATGCAGCATCAGCTGTAGATGCCGTCATATTAGAGTATGCCGCAAATGATGCTAATAATTATGGAGGTAAAGCAGGAATTATAAACATTAATTTGTTTAAAGCTAATATGATAGCTATTATTAAAAAGCATTTAAATCAAGGTGCTTATGTAGTTATTTCTTTACCTACTAGTGATCCAACTTATACTAATGACTTAAAAGTTAGGTTATATGGACAAGTTTTACAGGAATTAGCAGAACAATATAATTTAGGAATAATAGACCCTAAAGAAATTATGAGTTGGATAGGTAATATTTACTTATCTAAATCTAGTCCTCATTTAAATTCTACTGCATTAGCTGAATGGGGGAGTCAAGCAGCAGGACTATTTACAGATAGAGGTAAAACTCCATTCAATATATCAGGTTCAGAAAAATATAGTGCTTATAATGGTTTATTAGGTACTTATGGGGAATCCGTAGCTTCTGCAAACTCTATATATGGTAATTTTATAAATATACCAGCAAACGGATATAGGTATATGGTTATCAATGTAAAACAAAAAGTAACCATGTACCTTAAAGTGAGGTCAGCAAGTGGTACAAGAGTTCTTACTGTTAACTACGGAGCAAATATTAGTAAGACAGATCAAGTAATAAATGTTACAACAAGTACTGTTCGTCAAAATTCTTTAACCTTAGATCAAGGACTAAGACTTATTATATTTAAAGGAGGTACAACTGCACCATATATAGATGAGATTGGTTTTGAATACACAGGTGCAGAAAAAATAGGTATAGGGACTAATTCTCCAGCTACTTCTGCTCTAGCATCTTTTACAAATCCAACAACTTTAGAAAGTGTAGATCTTAATGGAAATCAAGTTAAATTTGTACAACCTAATAGTGTTTCACCAGCTAATCAAAAGAATTTATATATTACTAGTATACCTAATGCTACATTTGGAAATATATTAGCTATTTCAAGTAGGACAGACACAGATGTATTTAGTTCTGCTTATGTGAACATTTTCCAAAGCGGAAAAATGTCAGTAGGAAAAAGTGCAACTACAATGGTTCCTGATGCGGTTGTTACAGCAGAAGCAAGTTCTAGTGAAAACAAACAATTCAATGCAAGGAGTTTTCCTGGTTACAAAGTACTTAACAATGGTCTAGTTGGACAATATTCTATAAGTAGTGCTCCTGAACCACCTGTTACTCCATATATTGTTGCTCCAGGTTTTGCTGTGGCATCTATTAAGGCAATTGCAACACAATTACATTCTGCAACCGCTGGAGGTACAAGATTTGATTTTTTTATTACTCCAAATAACTCTATAGTAGAACAAATTGGAGCTTCTTTATCTGAATTTGGATTAGATATAATAGGTAAAGCTACAGTATCTATAGCACCAACCAATCCAACAGATGTTGTTAGAAAACTAGAACTTGATCTAAAAGCAGATATAACAGGTAGTATTCAAAATACAACAATATTACAAGCAAATAGTAACTTCAATATAAGTGGAGTAGGGAGAGCTCAAGATTTAAATATTAGGAACAGAATTCTTTTTACAGATAACCCAAATATCTTAGGAGGTCAGATAGGAAATGATGGGTCAAATGCTGGACAAGCAAAAACACTTCAATTAAGAATAGGTACAGGTAATGCTGTTATAAATGGAATATCTATATCTCCAAATGTAGGTCCAATTGTATTTGGATATGGAGGATTTTGGAATGCAAGTTTTGGTGATCCTCTTATGGGTGGTGACTTACTTAATTCTGTTGGTGGTGCTGGCCAAAGGTATTTTGTAATGGATTCTTCAGCTAATATTGTAACATCTAGTATAGTTGGAGGAGGAATAGGAAATAATAATGGGATTACTATTTTTAACAGTTTAAGTTTATACGGAGGTTCAGGTTCTGGTACCAATGGTGGTGGAAGGCCAATACATATTAGAGGTGGTGCAGCAACTGGATCAGGAGCAACTGGAGATATTATTTTCTATTATCAAGCACCTGGAGGTTCAGGAACTACATTAAACAATGTAACAACAGAAGCAGTTAGATTAATAGGTAATACTGGTAAACTTACGGTTGCAGTAGCCCCTACTAATCCAAATGATGTCGTTCGTAAGACAGAATTAGATTTAAAAGCTAATTTACCTAATACTCCTGTTACTGTAACAACAACTACACAACAAGCAACTGTTAATACTAAATACATTACAAATAATGCTGCACTTGTTACAATTACACTTCCTTTGGATGTAAATGCTAATATAGGTGATCAAGTAGCAATAAGAGGTTTAGGAGCTGGATTATGGAGATTAGCTCAGAATGCATTACAAGTTATCCATGGAGCAAGTGATACCACAGTAGGAACTGCTGGATATCTTCAGGCACAATCAAGATATGATACTGTTGTAGTTGAAAAAATAACTACTAATGAGTGGAGTATTGTAGCAAATAGAGGAACGTTAACTATAGCATAGAAAGTATATGCCAAATACAACAAAATTAGAAGGAAATAGAGGATACGCAGTTATGGAAACTGCTGGAAATACAATATCTAATACAATTAATAAAAGTCCATTGTTCACTACTGTAATACCAGGAGGAAAGATGGGTAGTAATAAAATATTAAAATTAGAATTAACTTGTCAATTAACTACTCCTGCTTTATCAATACCTTCTTTAGCATTAAGATTAGAATTTGGATCAGCATCCGTAGTGTTAGCTACTGGATTAATATCAGCTAATTTAACTGATAGACCCTTACTTATAGAAGCTAAGATTGCTAATCAAGGAACTAGTAATCAATATGTAACTGTTAAAGTATTAAATAATAGTGGATTATTAATATTTGCTGGATTATCTTCAAGTTTTTTAATAACAGATACTAGTTGGACTGTTGATACTACAGTAGATCAAACTTTAGCAGTTACTGCTCAATTTGGGGGGTTATCTACTAGTACCAATATTATAACAAAATTAGTAGAGTTAAACTTAACGTAATCTTTTAAAGGTATTATTGATAATTATTTGTATATTATATTGTAACATAAAACCAATAATATGAGTATTACATTATCAGAAGAACATTTAAAACAATTAGATTCTTTTATACAAGAAATGCCTGTTAAATACGGCTTACCTATTATAAACTTCTTAAATAATATTCCTCCTTCTGAAAAAGAAACAGTTAGAGAAGTACCTGGAGAAGAAACTACATCTCAAGAAGATTTACCAGAATAATATGAAATCAGTTAATTCAATCAAAAATCAAGGATGTACACCTGTATCATCTAATTGTGTAATTTATCAAGGCCCTTGTCTTGATTGTATCAACGTTAATACAGGCGATACTGTTTCTGATGTAATGTTTGAATTGGCTACAGTATTATGTGAAGTAAAAGATCAATATGATCTAAGTGTACTAGATTTAGACTGTTTAGTTAATACATCAGATCCTGAAAGAACAATAGAAATTATATTACAACTTATAATAGATAAGTTATGTTCTATTGATCCAACACCAGGTCCTGATCCAGATACAGGAGAAGTAATTGTTACTATAGCATCTTGTTTTCAGACAACTGATTTGAATGGAGATTTGATTACCTCCATGAAAGTTTCTGATTATGCAAAAGCTATTGGTATTAAAGTATGTACATTACAAAGTTTAGTAAATCAACATACTAGTACTATAGCTAATCATGAGACTAGAATAATAGCATTAGAAAATGAGGAACCTGTTGTAGTATTACCAAAAGTTACTCCTAATTGTGTTGTTACTCCAGCAGTAGCTACTGATATGGATATTGTGTTAGAAGCACTTGAAGATCAATTCTGTCAATTAAGAACTGTAACAGGTACACCTACAGCATTATCACAAGGTATTACTAATCAGTGTACATCATTAAATACTAGTCCTAAATTAAGTGGATCAGGAACAATGTCAAGTATTGCTGGATGGAAAACTACTGTTTCTACAGTTGCAGATTCATTAACAAATCTATGGTTGACAATATGTGATATGAGAGCAGCAGTACAAGCAGTACAAACTTGTTGCAGTATTACATGTCAAGATATATTAGTTGATTATATTGTAACTATAGTAGATAATGGAGCAACATTAAGAATATACTTTTCAGGATATTCTAATATACCTTCAGGATTTACAAGCTGTAATCCATCAGGATCAGTTATGAATATTAGTGATGGTTTAGGTGGTAGTTATAATTTAAATATAGATATACCTGTAGCTGCTAATAATCCAGCTCCTATAACAGTTAATGTAGCAGATACTCCTTTAAGTAATTCAGGAACATTTACTTTTACATTAGCATCTTGTTTAACAAATGGAACACTAACTTGTAACAAAACAGTACCAAAAACTGCATCTGTTCCACAGAGTGTTTGTAGTATACCAACTAATGTAGTGGCAACAATTAACTAATAATATATATGGCTACTTGTCAACAATGTAGAGATTGTGATCCAATCGAACCTTTAATTCCAGCATGTGATAATCCAGAATATTGTGCAGAAATTAATTATAGTAGATGTATAGTATATAAAGGATCTCCTCTTACTAATTTAGGAGTTGTAGATGGTGAAACTTTAAATAGTATATTAATTAAATTAAATGCATTACTAGCTCCATAATGGCATCAATAACTATTAACTGGATACCAAGTATTCTTAATTCAATAAATCAGGAAGTACAGTATAAGCAGGCATCAAGTTCAACTTGGGCTACTCATTCTATTGTATCTCCTAGTGATACTAATGCAGTTATAACTGGATTAAATAACAATGTTTTATACGATGTAAGAATATTAAATAATTGTACATATGGTGTAGTTATTAGTTCTAAGGATTCTGTAATAGCAATGACATGTCCTACTTTATCGGTAACTCCTGGTGAAAACAGTATGGTATACTCTTTTTCAGGGACTATTACTGGAGTAACATCTTACACAGTTCAATTATTGAATTCATCAAATGTTATATTACAAACACAAAACAAATCAGCTAGTACATTTATATCTGGAACATTTAGTGGATTAACAGGTAGTACATCCTATAAACTTAAGCTTATAGTAGTATCTCCAGTAGGAAATAAGATTTGTCCACCTATTAATTTTTCAACAACAGTACCTATTATACCATGTGGAAGTTCTACAGCTTATAGTGGTGGAGAAGCATTTCCTTCAGAAAATATTATTACATTAGGAAATGGAACTGGAACAGTAACTTTATCATTTGATGCTATAAGTGTTCCTGATAAATTTATTGTAATATATGATGGAGTAGAAGTAATTAATACAGGTTATAGAGGAGATAGTGCTCAACAATCAGAATTAGATATAGCATTAGCTGCTAGAGGTTTACCATCAGAAACAATTATTAGTGGAGGAGCTGGAACGTTAAACTTTAACAAATCAACTACAACTGGTACTGCAATAGTAAGAGTTTATGCTCCTATATCAGGAACTGCTTGGAATTATAATTTATCTTGTCCTGCTAATCTTACATATACTTATGTTAAGACATCTGATTTTCAGAAGAATAATTGTGCTGGATTTGGAGAAACAGGTTCTATTGTAACATTTAGTAAAACATATAATTCTTCAATATCTTTAGCTGATGCACAAGCTCAGGCTGCTGCTGATGATTCTGTATTTGATACACAAGGACAAGCTAATGCAAATACAAATGGTATATGTAATCCTCCATTACCTTCAGATGCTGTAGGTATAGCTGTTATTGATATTTATGGTAATCCAGGATTAGATGCTTGTTGTTATATAGATACACCAGGAGCAACATTAGCTTATCAGCATCCAGTATATAAAATGGGTAATAATTTTTATCCTAATGATGGAACTGCACCAGAAAACTGCTGGTTATTAGCTTCAGACTTAGTCACAAGTGATCCATTAGATTATAGATTTGAAGTTAATATAGCAAGATTAATTAACACATATCCTTTAGAAACAGAGTTTGTTATTAAAATAAAAGGTAGATCTACATCTCAAAGTTTAGCTGGTGGATTATATGCACTTAAAGGAGCAGATGTTGGTAATATGACAATGCAAGGTTCTCCAGGAAGTTACATACCATCCACAGCAGCTACAAGTAATTTAACAACAGAAGATCTTCCTGATAATGCAGTACAAGCAGGAGCTAATGGAAGTATTGGAATTAATATAGGATCAGATATATATACATTTGTTTATAATGTAGCAGCAAAAACCTTAACAGTATCATAATGGCAACTTTAACAATAGACTTTACAGCTCCTACACCTGTTCCAGTAAATGGATTTTCTGTTAAATATAGAAAAATAGGAACAAGTACATACTCTACAGTATATCCAAATCCTACAACATCTCCCATATTAATTACTGTACCAGCTGGAGAATCATATGAAGGAGTAATTAAATCAGATTGTGGTAATGCATCATCTAGTCCAGAAACTAATTTTTTAGCTTATGGATCTGTACAAATATATGCACCATATGGTAGTAATACTACTACAGTTTGTTCTGGAGGTGTTCCTCCACAATTATTCATAAGTAATGCATATAGTGATATATCTTCTGGAGTATCAGTATATACAAATCAACAATTAACAACCTTACTTACTGGACCATCTTATATATTAAATTCTTTAGGAGTAATATATAATATCTCTGGAGGAGTGGTTGGCTCATCTACTAATACAGTATGTGGAATATAATATAAATTCAGAATTTTGTTGGTTTATTCTGATAAGGGGTATAGGTCCCTGGGAGATAATACTTTCAGGGATTTCCCTTTTTAAACCATTGTTAATAAGTTAAATATATAAATATAATTTATTAATATACATTTGTTATGTAAATCATTAATTTAAAAGACCTTATGAATTCAGATTCAGAATTATTAGACAAAGTTTACAAGTCATTAAAATGGAAACAATCAGATCATAAATCAGCTAAAAGATTAGGTATAGATATCTTAAAATATAGAGAATTAAAACAACTAGCTATTTCAAATAAAGTTAAATCAAATCCAAATGTTTCTACATCAAAAGTTGATACATCACATCCTGGAGTATTTGATTATAAATATGCTATAGAAAAGGGACAAGCAGAATATAAAGCAATCTCTACAGAAGAACCAAAAACATCAGAAGACATTGAAAAACTATTAAATTTAGATACTACTAAATGGAGATTATCTTCTTACTGGAATAAACAACAGTCAAATGGTAACTGGTTAATATCAGCTAATGTATCTCAAATTAAGTTAACACAAGCTGAAACTGTTAGATCTGTATTTGATTCAATTAAATTAGAATATATTCCTGAAGTAGATCCTACTACACAAGTATTTATTAACTCAGTTCATGAGGAAGATACATGTGCAGTATTATCTTTACAAGATATTCATATAGGTAAAGAAAATTTAGATGGTTCTGGTCCAGAAGATATAGTCGAATCAGTTAGGAAATGTGTTAAAAGTCTTATTATGAGAAGCTACTACAGCTCTAAACTAGATAAGATTATATTCGTTCTTGGAGGAGATCTTATTAATATGGATACATATTCTGGAACAACTACGGGTGGTACTCCAGTAGATAATAATACAGACTCATATAATGCATATAAAATAGCATTCGATCTTATGTTCTGGTGTGTTAATTATCTTAAACAATATTGTAAAGAACTAGAAGTAGTTTATATTCCAGGTAATCATTCTAGATTATCCGAAGCTCATATAGCATATGCTTTATCTAAATCCATTATAGATCCCAATATAACATGGAATGTAGATTATGCTGAAAGAAAAGCTATATCATATGGTAACTCAATGATATGTGTAGAACATGGAGATTTTAATACTAATAGATCATTCTTTGTATTTGCTACTGAGTTTGCTAAGCAGTGGGGAGAAGCTACTAATAGAACTTTATATATAGGTCATACACATAAAGAAAAGAAAGTTGAATATATAACTACAGATGAAGTTAATGGATTTACTATAAAAGTATTACCTTCTTTGACTAAAGTAGATAAATATCACTATCAAAATAAATGGACAAATAATCGTAGAGGTGGTATAATCGAATTACATAGTAAAACTAAGGGTGTAACAGGAACATTTCAATATTTCGAATAATATAAATTAATTCAATTTAAGCACCAGTGAGTATATTGCTGGTGCTTTTTTGTTATTGTTAAACACTTGAGGTTTAATATAATAAACTCAATAAATTTTTGTAAATTATAGTGTACCCTGCTTATATGAAGGAATTTAAAAAACCAGATCTTAATGCTCCAAGATTTAGACCTAAAAAACAAAGTATATTAAATTCTGCTTTCTATAAAAGATTTATAAAAGCTTATCCTAAATATAAAGATATTACTCCTGATCAAGTAAAAGCTATTATAAAAGCTTATAATGGTAAAATATGGCAGACAGTAATAGATAATAGAGAAGGTATACAACTACCTGAACAATTAGGATATATTTTTTTAGGATCAGCACCAAAGAAAATTGGAGATAATATTGATTATAAAAAGTCAATAGAAGTAGGATATAAAGTTCAGAACAAGAATTGGGAATCTGACGAATACTTAGCTAAAATATTCTATACTAATTATGAGTCTAAATATAGATTTAGATTTCATGAGTTATGGTCGTTTACAGCTTTAAGAGATTTTAAAAGATCTGTTGCTAAGATATATCCACATCAATGGAAGAATTATATAGTAATAGATAACAACCAAAAGATATCTAAGTTATTTAGGAAACAAGTATATAAATCAATAGTTGAAAAAGAAGTTGTTTCACAATTAGAAACATATGATGAATTTGACTTTTCATAAAGAAAGATGAATAATACAATAGGAAGTGTAGTATCAAGAATTAGAAAACTTATTAAAGCTGAAAATCAAGATGCTTTTATTACAGATAGACTTATTTATAGTGTAGTAAATAAACATGGAGCATGGTTACTTCGTAGAGAAGATAATACTATGAAGTTAATAAGAATGATATCTGCATACGAATCTTTAGATTTAGTTGATCTAATTGAAGTAGATAAAGTATCAGCTGGATGTGCTGGTATTAAAAGTAATTGTATTATAATGAGATCAGATGAGAAGATACCTGATTTATATGAAGGATATTTTGGACCATTAATTAGAACTATAAGTTCTTTAGATGGATCAGAACAAATTTATCCTACTACAGCAGTTCAATATACTAAACTAGCTAATAGTAAAAACTATAAATATAATAAGACTAAGTATTATTGGTTTGAAGATGGTTACTTATACTTTCCTAATATAGATTGGGATGCTGTAAAAGTTGAAGGTATATTTAAATCTGATATATCAGATTATAAATGTGATGATTGTAAAAAAGGTAAATGTAAATCTGCTCAAGAAAGAAGATTCAATATACCTGATTATTTAATGGGTGAACTTGAAAATTTTGCTAGGCAAGAACTAATGGGTCTACATCAAATACCAACTGATAATACTAATGATAAACAATCTAATTTAAGAGGTTAATGAAGACACAGATAAACTATCGTACATTTAATGAACTCTTAGATGAAGTAAGTGTTGATTTTACATTATTCTCTATGGAGGGTATGATTGAACCAGCTCAATTGATTAAAGTAGCTACACGTGTAAATTATGATTTAGGTTTACGTATACATCAATCTAAAGAAGATCTTATAGATGTAGAACATGGTAAAGCAAAATTACCTTCAGACTTCTATGTGATGAATCATGCATTACTTTGTCATAGATATAAAATACATAGTGAAGTACCAATGGGTAGACATACAGAAGATGTATTAATTCCTGATTGTTGTCCTAAATGTGAAGAACCACCACAAGATTGTAGCTGTCCATGTCCTCAAAAATGTAAGGTATCTTGTAATGAAGATTATCAAGTAGTTCAAACAATTAAACATGAGGTTAGAGTCTATGATGAAACAGAAAAATTATCTTTATCAGGTAATAATCTATCCTCATTCTGTCCTAATAAAAAATATATATGTGGGCATCATGGTGAAATAAAAAATGGTTATATATATCTTAATATCGAAGATGGTAAAATATATATATCTTATGAAGGATCATTAGAAGATGAAGATGGTAATTTATTAGTATTAGATCATCCAATGATTAATGACTATTATGAAGCAGCAATTAAGGTTAAAATTCTTGAGAATCTATATATGAATGGTGAAACTGTTGAACAGAAACTAATGTATATGAAACAAGAGTTAAGATCAGCTCGTAATAATGCATTAAGTATTGTTAATACTCCTGATTTTGCAGAACTTAAAGCTATTCATGACATGAATAGAAAAGCTATGCACAACAAATACTACAGAGCTTTTGCTTCAAACTAATTATGGCTGAACAATCAAATCTTAATATAAATATTAACAGCTTTACTAAAGGGTTACAAAAAGACTTAAATGATACTTATGTAGATAATCAGTCATGGACTCATGGTAGAAACCTTGTAACTAATTCACATGATGGGGAATTAGGTGTTATTGGTAATGAACCTAGTAATATTCTATGTGTAGATCTTCCTTATACATTTATTGGGTCTATTCCTATAGGAGATGATGAGTGGGCTGTATTCACAACTGATGATCTCAATTCTGAGATAGGTATATTCAATGAAGCTAAATGTACATATACGAAAGTAGTAAATGATTCTTGTCTTAAGTTTAATAGAAAGAACTTAATTATAGGGGCATATAAGAAACGTTTTGATTGTGGTAGGGAAATATACTGGGATGATACAAATAATCCTTCACGTAAGCTTAATTTAGATAATATACCATTTAAAAAGAAACGTGTTAAACAAGGTGATTGTTATATTGAAACTGATACTAAAGATTTAGATTGTGAACAATTAAGATTAGCTGCAATATTAGATGTACCATGTTTAACATTACGAAGAGGAAAATCATCAGGAACATTAGCTAATGGATCTTATCAGGTTGTTATTGCATATACTGTAAATGATATAAGGGTTACAGACTTTATTGCTCAATCAGAAGTACAACCTATATTTAGTCATCAGAATATATCAGGCTCTTTAGAACTAGATGTAACTGGATTAGATCAGGATTATGGTGAATTTGAATTAGTTATTATAACATCTGTTAATCAACAAACTGTTGCAAAAAGATTAGGTATTTATTCTACAAAATCTACTACAATTTATATTGATACCATAGATCCAAGTCTACCTACAGTACCTTTAAACTTAATACCATTGAGAACATATGCAATAGATAAATCTGATGCAATGTATACTGTTAATGATTATTTATTAAGAGTTGGTATATATACAAAACCTGATTTTAATTATCAAATACAAGCAAATAATATAGTAACAAAATGGGTATCTGTAAAATATCCTGCTGACTATTATCATAAAGGAGGTAATAAAGCCTCATACATGAGAGATGAACAAGGTGTATTTTTTATAAGATGGATTTATAATACTGGAGATAAGTCTGCTAGTTATTTTATATCTGGAAGGGAACCTATAGTATCTGATAATCAAGTTGTATCTAATGCTGATGCTTTAGAATCACAACAAGGATTAGTATCTAAAAGATGGCAGGTTTATAACACTTCTACAGTCACTAATCTATCTCCTGGAGTAACACTACCAGATGGAGGAGTTGTTATCTCTGAAGGACTTACAGGCTATTATGAGAGTACTGAAAAGTATCCTGATAATCAACCAGAAATATGGGGTGATCTTTGTGGTAAAAATATAAGACTTCATAAGTTTCCTGATAATACTGTTGATATAACTTGTAACCATTTTAATAGTGGAGGTGAAAGTATAAACATATTAGGAGTAAAGTTTGAAAATATTACTCCTCCAGTAGATAATGCAGGAAATGTTATTGAATCTATTATAGGTTATGAAATATTAAGAGGAAGTAGAGAAGGTCAGAGATCAATTATAGCAAAAGGATTAATCTCTAACATGAGAGAATATGATATTGAGAATAATGATGTAAAAGGTTTATATGCTAATTATCCATATAATGATTTAAGACCTGATTATTATTTAACTTCTAATAAAGAATTATCTCGTAAAGGTCCTTCAGGGGGAGCAGATTCATCTATTGAACCTCTAACTAATTATAGGAAAGATATATTTTCATTTCACTCACCAGAAACAACTTTCAGTAAACCATTTTTAAGTGGAAATGAATTAAAAGTATATCAAGAAGTTCATGGTACTACTACTGGTAAATTTGAAGTTCCTTATAAACATCCTAAACATAAATTAGCAACAGGATTTTCAGATACTATAAGTAAAGTAATTGGAGTACTTGCTACTCTTAATTCTTTACTTGGAGCATTAACAGGAGCTGATGGTGTATTACAATTAGAAGGAACAGAAGATATTCCTTTAACTCAAAATTTATTAGCTCAACATAGAGCTGAAATGTTTGCTGGTACTTTCTTTGGTTTATCTAATGGATTTGTTAACTCTGTTGGTGTACCAGGAGCTGGTGGTGCAGCAGCTATAAAAAGACAAGCGGCTAATACTGCTATAACTATTGGTAATGCAGCTATGGTAATAGCATTAAGTACTGTAACTGCATCAGCAACAAGTGAAAAGTTATTTAATGTTATAATGGGATTAATTCCTACTAGACAATATGCTTTACAATATAATTCACATGGGTTTTATGATAAGGTAATATCTACTAATGTTTCATCTAATCATAGAAGATCAATAACACAATCAAATTACGTAGGTTCTAATGTACAAAGTTTTACAGGAGAATTTAGAATTAATAATTTATATAGACCTAATTATGTAGTATTAAAACTTAATCAAGAAATTAGTAATCCTTCTGTAGAAGATAAATCTAGGAATAGGATAAAAGGTGATCAATTTAATGGAGAGATAAATGATACATTTACATCTACAATATCATCTCATTATGCTGCTTTAAAAACTAATTTACCAGCACAATATGGACAGATAGGATCTGTTAAACAATTACCTATATCTACATGTATTCAGAAAATCACTCCAGTTAAAAATCAGAAATTTAAGTCTGATATATTATTTGGAGGTGATACTTATATAAATAGATTTACAGAGAAAAATACTTATTTCTTTTTTAATGATTGGTTACTAGGACAACCAGATGAATATGAACATGACTATAGAAACTATATTAATGGTCCTTATCCAAGATATTGGGTAAACTTTGAGAAAGGTAATTATAGTTTATTTTCAAGTAATTCAACAGGACAAAGACATTTAAATGATAGAGAATCATCTACATTTTATGTAAAAAAAGGATACTTCTATTTATTCTGTAATGGTATAAGAGATTTCTTTGTTGAATCTGAAATTAATTTAGCTTTAAGAGATTGGGAAGATACTGATTCAAAACGTCATTACGATCCCTATGAATATACAGACCTTTCTAGTTTACTAAGATCTGATATTGTTAAGTCTAATAACTTTTATAAATATGATTATTCTTTAAGTAATAGTAGAATATTTAACTCATACATTACATGGGGAGATGTATTGCCCAGAGACTATGATCCTTTAGTAGCAGAAACATGTTTTGCATATTATCCTAAACGTATACATTATTCTTTACCTCAACAAACAGAATTAAAGAAAGATAACTGGGCTTCATTTTTAGTTAATAATTATAAAGATATGCCTAGTGATGTAACTTCAATTAAATCAATTGGTAAATCTGGAGCTCTTATAATGATGAAGAGTCAGAGTCCTTTACAATTTGCTGGAGTAGATGAATTACAAACTACTTCAGGAGCAAAAATTACAATTGGTGATGGTGGTTTGTTTGCTAGACCTTTACAGAATTTAGTTAATGCAGATGAAGCATATGAATATGGATCATCTCAATCTAAATTTGGAACTATAGCTACTCCACAAGGGGTATTTTATATATCACAAAATCAGGGTAAAATATTTAATTATGCTGGAGGATTAGATGAGATATCTAGGAATGGTAATAAGTTTTGGTTCTCACAATATCTTCCATCATATTTACTTAAAGATTTCCCTAATTTCGAATTAACAGATAATCCTGTTATAGGAATAGGATGTCAAGCTATATATGATAACACTAATGAAATTATATACTTCTCTAAAAAAGATTATAAAGTAAGAGATGAATTTAAAAGTCAATTAGTATATGTAAATAGTAATCAATTTCTATATAATGGATTACAAGTAACATTAGGAGATGAAACATATTTTGAAGATGCTTCTTGGACTATGAGTTATGATCCTAAAAGTAAACAATGGTTATCCCACCATGATTGGCATCCAACATTTATGATTCCAGGAAGAAACCATTTTATGACTGTTAATACAAATTCAGTATGGACACATAATAATATATGTGATTCTTATTGTAATTTTTATGGAATAGATTATCCATTTGAAATAGAATATATTTCATCTACAGGACAAACTGTAAATACAGTAAAAAGTGTAGAGTATATATTAGAGTGTTATAAATATTCAAATGGTTGTCAAGATAGATTTCATATTCTGGATTATAATTTTGATAGAGCTATAGTATATAACTCTGAACAAAACTCCGGTATGTTAAAACTAAATCTTTCACCTAAAGGAAATCCTATTGCTGGTCTTAAATATCCAATTATAGGTTTAAACTTTACAGATATATTATACTCAAAAGAAGAAAATAAATACAGATTTAATCAATTTTTTGATCTAACTAAAGATAGAGGTGAGTTTACTGGTAATGATAAATCAATGTTTATATCTCAATCTAATGGTTATATATATCAATTAAATAATAAATACTTAGATTATAGTAAGGGTTCCACTCAACATAAGAAGTTTAGAATGTATACCAATAAAGTTTTTCTAAGGAAAGTTGTTTCAGGAGAAGTAAAAATGAATTTAAAGTTGATTAACACAAAATTATCACAAAGTTTAAGATAATGAAGAAACTAAAAAAAGCACAGAATGGTTTAACATTAGATACCTCTGATGAATTTGCTGTTGGATCTAAACCACCAATGAAAATTAAAGACTGGTTAGATGTTAGTAAAAAAGCTATGCCTAAGATGACAAGTAATCTTATGAATGGTTTTGTAGATCCAACAAGTTTATATAATACATTAGGTTATGCTGATGCAGCTATTGGAGCTTTTGGTAATTCTAATAAACAACAAGAAGAGTGGTTACAATCACAAACTAATACAGACCAATTTGCTACTGTTAATCCAGGAGGAGATAGAGGTGATTATACTGTAAATGGATCAGCATATGGAATGTTAAGACCTGACCAGATGGGAGCTAAATCTCCATATGGTGTACAGGGTATATATTATCCTTCTATGGAAAAAGGTGGTGAACCAAAACCAAAAAAGAAAGCAGTACAAGGAGGCAATAAAATTTATACTTCTCCTAAAGGAAATGTTATAACTCAAGAAGATTTAGATAAGACATATAGCTCTACAGGTATTAAATGGGATAATCCTCAACAGTATGGAGAGTGGTTAGATCAATTTGCATCTCCAATACCTCAACCAACTAAAAGTGTAGTAACTTATCCTTTTGGAAGAATGGGTGAAGTTATGACTCAGGATGAATGGGATTACAGTAAAAAGAAAAGAGGTTATCCTGATGTATATTCAGATAAAGTTCAAGGTAAAGATAACTTTGCTCCAGGTGAGTCATTTGCAAATGAAATCAGAAATGATATTAAAGAATTTAGAAATCTAACTAAGAATGCTAAACTAGAATATGGTGGACAAACTGGATTTGGTTTAGATCTTACTAATATCAAATCAAGTCTAAAAGGAACTAGAGGAGCTATAAGTAAAACACTTAATGCTGTTGATGAAGATGATGCCAATATAGAAGCTGAATTAGGTGAAACTATATTTGGTGACTTTGATGAAGATGGTATTAATGAACATATGAATATTGGTGGTAAAAAACATTCACAAGGTGGTACACCATTATATGCTCCTCCAGCTTCATTTATATTTTCTGACTCAAAAGATATGAAGTTTAAAGGAAAAGAACTTATTGATTTTGGTAAATCTGAAAATGATAAAAAGAAATATACTCCAGCTGAATTAGCTAAGAAGTATGATATAAATAAATATAAAGCTATACTTGATGATAAGGATGCAGATCCTATTAAGATACGTACAGCAGAAATGATGATAGAAAACTATAATCAAAAACTTGGTAAGTTAGCCCTTCTACAGGAAGAAAAGAAAGATTTTCCTAATGGAATACCACAAGTTGCTATACCATATTTAATAACACAAGTAGGTCCTCAATCATTTGATGAATCACAGTCATCTGAAACAGTATTTGCTACGGGTGGAGAATATAATCCATTTTCATTAAATCCTTTAGTTGATCCATATAAAGGTGGTAAAACTAAACAAGGTACTATAACTCCAACTGGTAAAATAAATCCATATAATAGACCTAAAGATCATTTAACTGAATGGGAAAGTATTATACCAGGTATTAGAACTATGGATAATACTAAAGCTCAAGCTTTAATGTATCAGTATAACCTTACAAATAATCCAGATTCTATAAAAGATATGTGGAGTACTTATGGTCTTACTGCTAAAGGATTAAAAAATAAAGATCTAGCTTCATTATCTAAAAATGGTGTATTAGATCAATCTGTACTTACTCCAGATAATCTAAATAAGTTACAAGATGCATTTACAGATGGATACTTTGGAGTTAGACAATTAGATCCACAATCTAATACAAGGAGTTTAGTTAATCCTAGAGATAGGACTCCTGTAGTTGCACCACCAGAATTTACTGATAGAACTAAACCTGTTATACCAGACAATAGTTTACAACCTAATATATTTACTTCTAAGGCTGGACAACAAGCTCCAACAGATTTTTGGACTCAAGATAAAATTAATATGGGTTATGCTTTACAAAATAAAGCTAATATTAAAAAGTATTTACCTTGGGCTGCACCTGTTGTGGGAATCACTGCTGATCCAACATTTTATGATCCGACTAGAGAATTAGCATCTAATGCTGAAATGATGAATACTGAAATGATGTATACTAATCAATTCTCAGGTCCTCAATCTGCTGGAGTACGTAATTCCTCTGTAGCAGGACAATCAGCAGCTAATGCAGCTAATATACTAGGAAGATATGATAATCAGAATGTAGGTGTAGCTAATCAATATGCTGGGATGAATGCTGAGATTATGAATAACTTACAAAATGCTCAATCAGCTAGAGCTAAACAATTGTATGATGGTAATGTAATGGCTAATCAACAATATGATAACTCTAGATCACAAGCTAATGATGTTATTAGAAAGAATGCTGTTGGTGCTTTGAATAATAGACAAACTACTCAATGGATGAATTCATGGTATCCACAATTTGATATTGATCCTTCTTCAGGATATGTGAACTTTGCTGAAGGTACTGGACGTAGTGGAGTAACTCCAGGAGGTCAAGCACCACAAAGTTACTTAGATGTATATAAACAATTGAAACAACAAAACCCTAATGTTGCAGATGAAGTTCTTAGAGAACAAGCTAAACAACTAACAGGACAAGCTAGAAATACAGTTAATAGTGATGGAGATGTAAGATCCACATATAATGGTCCAACACCTCAACAACTAATGCAAATATTAAGATCTCAAGGTGGATAAACAATAAAAGTTTATTAAACTTTACAGATTTTAATAAGTATATTATAATATAACATATGGCTAATTATTTAGGGCAACCAGATTTCATACCAGATATTCAACCATTTCAACCAAATTGGGATGTGGTTGATAAGACCTTAAGATTAAAACAAGGATCTTATGATCAAGGGTATTCCTCCCTACAGGGGACTTATTCTGGATTATTGAATATGCCTCAATTAAAACAAGATCAAATATCTAAACGTGATAAGTTTTTAAAAGATGCATTTAAAAATCTAGGAGACTTATCTTCTGTTGATTTATCTTTACCTGAAAATGTAGCATCTGCTAATAACGTATTTGCTCCTTTATATAATGATACAGAGTTTCTTGGTAATTCTTCTATAAGTAAACATTATCAGCAACAAGAACAGTATGCTGATTCTTTACGTCAACAAGATGGAGGTAAAGACTTTAGTATTGATAATTTAAATTATGTAAGACAACAAAAAGCCGAATATATAAATGATGGTTCTCCTGATTCATGGAAAAAGTATTATTCTAATAAAAGATACTATGAACCATATTATGATACTAAAAAAGAAATAAGAGAAGTTATGGAGAAATTTAAACCTTCTTCATCTTCTTTAGTTAGATTAAATGGATTTTATAAAGAAACTGTAGATGATAAAAGTTGGAGACAATCTGAAATTAAAGATTATCTTAATGGAGTATTATCAGATAAAGCTAAAAGACAATTGCAAATTGAAGCAACAGTAAGATTAGGTGATCCTAATACTATAGCTTCTATGTATAGAGATACGGCTAATAAAGATATATCTCAGTTACAAGATAAGATTAATGATACAGATAATCTTATTAAAACAACTAAAGATCCTGTACAGAGAGATAAATTAATTGATCTTAAAAATCAATTATCTGCTTCTATACAATCTATAGGAGAAGACTCTGATAAAATATCTAAAGGTGATTTAAACTATATTAAAGCTAATCAAGAAAAGTTAGCTTATAATTTATATTATAATTCTGTTATAGATGGTGTATCTAAAGGTTTTGAACATCAAGATATTAAACAAGAGATTACAGAAGATACTGTAGCTTTTGGTATGTGGAAAGATGCACAAGATATGAAGAGATTCATGATTGGTGAACAGAATGAAAACTATAGAGCTAACCTTAGAGAAGCTGGTGAAGATCGTAGATTTAATCAGAGATTAAAAGTTGATGCTTTTAAAGCTCAGAAAGAAGTTAAAGATAAAAATGGTGAAGCTGTTGTTATAGATTTACCTGCTGGACCTGGAGATGTATTAGGTACTACTTCTTTAACTGGATTGGATGATCAAGTAAGAGTAGTTCAAAGACAAGGTTATCAAGATAGTGTTAATTTAAAAGAACATATATCTGAAGTAAGTGGTGTTCCATTAAATAAATTAACAGCTAAACAAGTTAAGATGTATATGGAATCCCCTAAAGGGAAGCAAGATAATGCTGTACTTGAGTTTAATCAAAGAAGTAATATGAGACATCTTACTATTGATGATGCATCAAATACTAGAAGACAAGCTCAACAATATGCTGAAAGTAAAATGCCTGGATATGTAGCTAAATCTAAACAGGTGGATAATGTATTAAATAACTTAGCTAAAACAGATACTTATACTTTACAAGGAGAAGATGGTAGCTCAATTACTGTAAGTCCTAAAAGAGTTATGGAAATGGTTGCTAATAAAGAATTTTCTATTGCACCAAAAAGAGGTGATGCTTTTAATATTTCTATAGGGGGTAAATCATACAGACAAGCTGATAATAAGACTGGTACACTAGGTGGTATAGCTGGAACAGCAGCAGAAGTATTAAAATTCTTAAATAGCAATAAAGACACTAAAAAGTATAATGAATATATAGCTCAGTACTTTGGTGAAAAGAAAGTTGATCAACGTAAAGCATTTACATTTAGAGATGACTCAGATAACGTTAAAGCTACTAAGAACAAACTTACATCACTTACAGGATTAGATATGAGTAAACTTACAGAAGTAAGTTATTCTCCTAATGCTGATAGAAATAAAATATATTTTAGTGTACAAGATCCTGAAGGTAAAATTGATACAGAAGCTGTAGTTAATAAGTTAACTACAAAAGGTTATCCTACAACATACAATGAACAAACAGGTCAATTTGAAGTAACTAATAAATCATTAGATACACACTTAGATCCATTTGCTAATATGTCTGGTTATAGTAGGCAACTAATATCTACTCTAGAGAATAGAACAGGTAAACCAGGAAGTAAATATCAATCTACTTTTTATAACTTTAATAACAATGGAGTTAAAAGTGCTTACAGAATAGATAAAAAATTTGGATCAGATAATGATAATATTTATTATCTTTACCCATCAGGATCTAATACTCCTGTAAGAGAGACATTTAGATCTGCATTTGATGCATATCAATTTTCACAACAAATGGCAGCTAATCCAGATTTAGCTAATGCCATTATGAAATAAATAAAACACATGACTGAAGAAGTTAATACTCCATTAATAGATCCTACTAAACCAGTTACTTCTACAACTCCCCCTGTTAAAAAACCTGAGCCTACTTATGAAGAAGCTATGTCAGCTTTGAAGACTAAGACGGCTACATCAACACCGTTTTATGGTACAGGTACTTTAGCTCCATCTCAAGTAGATTATTCTCAAGCTAAAAAATATTTAGATCAATCTTATGGTTTTTCTAAGAATAGAGATAATGAAGATTTCTATGCTCAACAACAAGGTATAGGTGGAGATCTTGTAGACTTAGTATCAGCAGTTGGTTTAAAATTACCAGCATTGGCTGCTACTAAAACTATTGGTGGATTAGGTTTTGTAACATCTCTATTAAATCCTACTAACTGGACATCAGAAGATGGATTTATTGCATCTGCTTCAGATAATGCTATATCTAAATGGGCCGAATCTGCTGAAGAAACAGTAAAGAATGAATTCTTACCTACATTTCAAGAAGCAGCAGATGTTAATAAAGGATTCTTTTCTAGGGCATTTACTGACTTAGACTTTTGGACAAATGACGTAGTTGATGGTGCAGCATTTATGGCATCAGCATTTATACCTGGTATGGCTTTATCTAAGCTTGGTACAGGAGCTAAATTAGCTCAAATGCTGTCTAGAACTAGAATGGGTGTTAATGCTGCTGGTGAGGTTGTAAATGGATTAGAAACAGCTCAAAGATATCTTGGATCTGCACAAAAGTTTGCTAAAGGATTTGATGCTGCTACTACTTGGGCAATAGCTACTGCTTCTGAGTCAATGTATGAAGCTTCTGATGTTAGAAAGAATGTGTTAGCATCATTAGATGGTAAGATAAATCCTACTACAGGAGTAGAATATACAGAAGAAGAAAAAAAAGTTGCAGCAGGTGGAGCAGCACGTAATACATTCTTAATGAATGCAGCATTACTTGGAGCTACAAATGCTTTACAGATGAAGTATTTATTTAAAGCATTAGGTGTAGCTGAATCTACTGTAGGTAGAGTAACTGCAAATACTGCTGGAGATGCATTTGAAAGAGGTGTTGCTAAAACTAAATGGGGTAAATTCTTAGATACAGGATATAGTCAATTTGCTAAAGGTGTAGCAATTGGAACTTTATCTGAAGGTTATGTTGAAGAAAACACACAGTTAGCTATACAAAGATTAAATCAGGAATTTGGTGGAGCTGGAAAAGTAGCAGGTATTGAAGACTATACTCAAGTACTTAAAAAAGCTGGAAAACAGATTGTTGATGCTACAATGGGAGATGATCAGGAAGCTGCTACAAGTATTGGACTTGGTGCTATACTTGGTGGTGTAATGGGTGGTGTAGGTAATGCTAAACAACTTGGAAGAGATAGAATTACTACAGACCAAGCTATACAAAGACTTAATGAATCACAAGGTCAATGGTTAAAGTTTGGTAACTTATATGATACAATAGAAGATGATGTATTAGATACAGAAGGTAATCCAACTGGAGAAAAAATATCTAAATTAAAGTTAGATGAAAATAATCAACCTATAGTTAATGAAAGTAAACTAGGTGAAATTATTACTAACTTTAGTTTAAACTCAACTATGGCTGAGTTAGCTGATACACTTAAAGATAAAAATCAAGCTAAATATTTAAGAGATATATCATTTAGAAATTATGTACAAGCTCATATTGAAGCTGGTATAGAAGATACTTTAACTGAGAAATTAGATCAAGCTAGTAATGCATCACCTGAAGCATTAGCTAAAATGGGATTTGATCCATCTAGTAGAGAAGATATAGGTGAATATAAAACCTTAGCTAAACAAATTATTGCTCAAAATAACTTAATTAAGAATAGTATTCTTATTACAGGTAAACCTGCTGAAGAGAATGCTAGAATAAATAGATTAACAGGATTAGCTGATGAGCAAAGTATTCTTACTGGAATAGTAAATACTATTAATAAAGATGTTGAAGCTATTAAAGCTCAAACACTTTCACCAGAAACATCAAACTTATCTGACATGAGTGTTGATGCAGTTAATTCTTTGCAATTTAGAATTGATTCACAAAAAGCTTTTATTACTGCTTTAGAGGCAGGTTCTAATAACTCTACTAAATTAAAGGTAGCTAGACAACTATTAGCAGAACTTAATAAAGAAAAAGCTAAATATCTTAAAGACAATAGTTTATCATTAGAAAATCTAACTCCTTCTGAAGGAGGATATTATAGTTATGAAAATTCAGCTAAGAATACTAGCTCATTGAACATAGCTTATCAGAAATCTTTAATGGAAAAAGCTCAGTATCAAAATACTGCTAGAGCTATGGGATTAGAATTTGCATTATATGCAGATACTAAAAATGGATTAAAGAACTTTAGAGATTCTATTGAACAAGAAATTGTTGCACCTATTAATCAACATCTTCAAGAAGAAGAAGTAAGAGAAAACTTACAAGTCACTACACTTCAAGTTGATCCTAATGATCCAAGGATAAAAGAGATCAATGATCGTAGAGACACCTCTATAGAAGAACTTGAAGAACTGTATGAAGAAGATGGTGAACATGTAGTTGAATTATCTAAAGATGGTATAGTAATAACTAATATTAAAACAGGTGTAGAAACTAGACTTGAAGATCTTGTTCCTGGACAAATATCTGATGAATTAAAAGATCAATTAGATACTATACAACAACGTATTAATAAAATTAATGAAGATACTGATCAGGAGATTAAATCATTAAACAATGAAGCAACCCCTTTAACAGAAACTCCAGCTCCTAATAATCCAGAAGTTGTTGCATCAGAAGATAATGTAACAGGTTTTTATGTATTTGATGGTCAGAATATAAAGAAAGGTTTTATATTTAATGAAACTTCAACTGGTAAAAAATATGAAGTTGTTAGTGAATCACCTGAAGCAGGTTTAAATGTATTTGCTATACGTATTAAAAATGTTAATGATGCAAATGATACTAAATCAATTACTTCATTAGATGGATTAGTATTAGAAGGACTACAAACAGAAACTGAAGTACTTCCTGCTAACTTACCTCCAGTAGATCTTAATGGTCCTAATAAATTTAAGATTAAAAGAGTAAATGAACTAATTAGAATATATCCACATCAAAATGAAGTTAATGGTAAGCGTGAAAGTATACCAGCAGCTCAAAAAAGATTGGATGAATTCTTAGCTAATATGACTAAAGAAGATATAGCTGATAGGTTAACTATGACTGTCTCTAAAGGAGGTCCTAGAAGTACAACTCTTGCTGGTGAATCTACAGGTAATCCTAATGGTAATTTAGAAGTTAATAGTGATTATTTAAATGTAAGATTAGAATATGCTGGTTTACCTATTGGTTACATAACTAATTATACTCATTATTCTGTAAGAGATAAACAAGGTAAAAATCTTCCTATAGAAAAGCTAACAATAGCTCAATTCTCAGAAATATTTGATACTACAGGAGTGGATGCTAAACAAGCATTAGATACTTTTAAACAAAACTTTATTAAAGGTAGAAGACTATTTAGTACTTTATCTAAAGTATTAGGTAATAGTGTATCTACTAAATTAACTGAACCACAAATAGAACAGATGTTAGATCTTAATATATCTGTTGGTGAATTTGATAATGCTCTTTCTGGGGAAGGTGTTAAATTATCTGAACTAGAACATAGTACTATTAATGGTTATACTTATGTACTAGATAGAGTAAGAAAATATAAGAATGGTAAATTTACTACTCAGGTAATTCCTATTACAAATGCTATTGGAGCTGATGCTAAACAAATAGCAAAAGAAGTTAAAGAAGCTAAAGCTAAAGGTAGAGATTTAACAGAACAGTTAGGTAGATATGTAGCTGTAGTTAAACTACCTAATGGTACAATAAGATTTGTACAGTTGTCATCTGATCCATGGAATGATACACAGTTTAGTGACTTAGTATCTAAAATCAATGAAAGATCTAAATTATCTAAAGAAAATAACTTAACTATTAAAGAATCTAAAACAGTTGAAATATATGATTCAAAAGGTAATGTAACTAAACCTAAATATACTGGTGGTAAGGATGAGACATATAATGATGTATTAAATGATGAAATAGCTAGTAGTTTATTTATAGCACTTCCTTTAGAGAATAGAGGTACTTATGTAGATTTCTATGTAAATGCTATGGGAAATCTACAGGTTAAATTTAATATACCACAAGGTTCTAATACTATTAAACATTCTATAGTTGTAAAAGAAAGTGAAGAAGATATTCCACTTAATTTTGAAGATATAGATCAAGTTATTAGTAGAATAAATGAAGCTATAGTTAAATATAATCAGACTGCTAAAAATCCTAGTGAATTTATTACAGTTACTTTAACTAAAGACAATTTCAAAAATGCCATAAGTAGTGATATAGGATCAGCTGGAGTTAACAACTTAAGTACTTTCTTAAATCCTCCAGTAGTTAAAAATATACAATTAACATATAATCCTAAAGATACTATTGAAGCTGTTATTCCTGCTACTCCTGCTCAAGCAGTTGACACAAGAATACAATATGATGTAGTAAATCCTAAGACTTATAAAGTAGATCCTGCTAAAGTTAAAGAACTTAATCAAGCTACTAGTCAGGATAACATGGGTGTACCTATTGATGAAGCTTTAAGGGCTCAGATATTAGGTGAGATAGCTGCATCTAAAACTGTACAAAATACATTAAGTGTTGGAGAACAAGTTACAGCAGCATTTGATGCTATAGCTGGAAGTATTGAAAACGGATCAACTGATGCAGTTCAAAAATATGCTCAACGTATTGTTAATGGTGAGAGTAGAGAAAGTGTTATAAATGGTTTAGGACCTAATTTTATACAAGCTATTGATAATGCTGTAAAAGCAATTCAATCTAATCCAACACAAACAGCTCCTGCACAAACAGGTTCATTTAAAGAACTATCTGATGAGATCAAAGCTAATCAGATGGAATATATTAGAACTAAATCTGCTGAGTTAATAGCTGAAGGATTAACTGCTGGTAAGGCTAGAATACAAGCTACTCAACAAGCTAAAGTTATATATGGTAAACAATTAGATGAACTTAAAGCTAAACTTAATGTAAAGAATGGTAGAGCATTTAAAGTTATATCAAGAGAGAAATTTGAAGCATCTGATGTAGAACATATTGATAAATTTAATACTTGGGTAAAAGATAACTTACCTGAGTTTATTTCTGTAGAAGAAGTTAATGATTTAACTAAAAACCTATCTACTAATAAGATTACTGTAGGTATGTTTGTATCTTATTTAGATACACTAAGAGATGGTAATACTACTATAAAAGGTAGAATTAATATTGGTGAAAATACTCCTTATAAATATCATGAGGCTTTCCATGCTGCATTTAGGTTATTACTTAATGATAAGCAAATAACTCAATTAAGAGATATAGCTAAACGTGAATTAAAAGCTAATAAAGTTAATATTAAATCTGCTTTAGAGGAATTCAAACAATTACATCCTTCATATGATAATCTAACTCCAACAGAATTGGAAGAGCTTTATTATGAAGAATACTTGGCAGATAGGTTTGATGATTGGAAGTCAGATAATAAAGTTAATACTTCATATGTAGCTAAAGGTTTCTTTGCTAAAATAATGGAGTGGATTAAAAGATTATTTACTGGAAGATCATTTACTGATATAGAAAATCTATTCAGTGATATTGATAATGGTAAATACAGAAATAGTAATTTACAACAAAATCAATTTACCAGGGAAGAATCAAATATGATTACTACACCAGCTTTAAAAGTAATTAAAGTAGGTGAAGATATTGTACAAGATGAAAATGGTAATGATATAGTAATTGACAGATATTTATCTCAACAAGAAGGAGATCAGTTAGCTGCTAGTATTAGTTCTATATTCTATGATAGACTAACTCAAGTAGAGCAATACAATAAAAAACAATTACTAGAAAGTATTTTAGATGAATATAAAGAATTGTATAATCCTTATAGAGAGGATGATTACTATTCTAATGAAATAGATAGATTATTTCCTGATGAAAGTCAAGAGGCTGACATGGAAAATTATCTTCAAAGATTACAAGATAGATATACAGTCTTCTCTGAAGAAGAAAATAGAGCTTCTTTATTAGAAGCAGTTGATGTACATTTAAGATTAATGGGCTTTAAACAAAGTCTAGATAGTGATGTATTTGATGAAGCTGTTGATGAATATGGAGACAGAGTAACTACTGACTCTTGGAAAGAAACTCATTCCATTGGTGGATTTGGTTCATTATCAAACTTCTTAAGACAATATATAGCAACAACTACATTTGAATATATAGATGAATTTGGTAATAGTCAATTAAAAGATGGTGTACCTTTATTACAAGCTGTTAATGCAAATCTTGTATATAACGGTATGCTTAAAGCTGTAGCTAATATTGGTGACCAGAATATGGTTATGAATAGACTTAGATTATTAAAGTCTGATGAAACTGAAACTGGTAAATTTATTACTAAGTTCTTTAATGATGCAGGTATTGAATTTAATGAAGATGGAACTTGGGTATCTACAAATCCTCAAAGAGCTAGACTTGTACAACAAGTTATAAAAGGATTTAATCAATACTCAGTAGATTATCTATTTATTAATAAGGATATACGTGAAGAAGCTAAAATGAGTAATGTCATGTTAGCTAATAGAAGAGACTCTGCTAAAACACAATTCTCTTCATGGCAAAATGCATATATAAGAGTATTCCAAGATCAAGTATTAACTTTAAGAAATGCTGATGCTAGAAGTGAATTCTATGATGATAGAGTATCTTCATTAAAAGATTTATATACCTTAATGGATAAAGATCTTTCTATAGAAGATGATAGATTAGAAATTGAGTCTAAAGAAATATCAAATCAACTTAAGAATGACATAGGTATATCATTAGATCCAGCATTTGTTAAGTTTTCTATTGTATCTAATAAAGATGCATCTGTATTAACTGAGGCTCAAAAGACTTTAATTAATGCATATGCTGAAACATACTTTGCTACTAGAGAAGATATACAACAAATAATAAGATCTATTCAATCTGGTGAAGATCCCTTCTCTAAGAATATTGATGATCAAAGAAATACTGATCCAGTAGATCTTGAAGAGGGTGAGGAAGAAGCTGAAGAGAAAGTTAACGATCTTGGTAAAGGTGGTGTAATAACACGTATTAACAATTTAGCTAAAGGTAATGGAGTATTTGATGAAACTGTTTATAGTTCATCATGGAAAAATGCTGATGGCGAATTAGTATATGCTCACCAATTACCTACTTATCACTTAGTAAGAATACAACAACTTAATAGTGATGCTTATATTGATGAACTTAAAGCAGATGCTTTCTTAGAAAATAACTATTTATTAAACTCAGAGAAATTTGAAGTACTTCAAGGTGACCTAAGTATTAAACGTATTGATGGAGCTAAGTCTTCTGTATTAAGTAAATCTGAAGAAGATGGTTCTATAAGAGAAGATAAAGGTATATCAGCTAATAAAAATAAAGGTATTACTTATGGATCATTTTCTAACAGAGAATTCCTAACCAGTTTATTTGATATATATGCTTATGGTAAAGAGTATAAAACTGAAGATGGTGGTTCATTTAGAACATCTCAACATCTTATTAGAGTACTAGAAGCTAGTAATACTGGAGATACATTAGGACTTCCTGTAATTAAAGCGGTTACTTTAGATAAATCAGAAAACGTAAAAGTATCTGATGAGGCTGCTGATATATTATATAACGAAGTAGTTAATGAATTTGAAAGAATTAAAAGAGTTAAAGATGATGTAAACAATATAGGTGCTGGTGATAGAATAATTGATGAGATTGATGGTTACCACTATGGTACTAATAAGACTACAGGTAAAAGAGATTACTCTAAAGGTAGAGGATTAACTCTATATAAAACTGGTCTTATGTTAGGTGATCTTAAAACTTCTATAGAAGAGTCTGCATTAAATGAAGAGTTTAATATTAGCTCAATGAAATCTGAGATCACTAATCAGATTAAAGCTTATTGGGAAGGTCAGATTGCTGATACTGTTGAGTTATTATCTTCTACAGGAGTAATTACTAAAAATCAAGTAGATTTAAATTCAGGAGTAAAACAAACATATACAAATAACTTAATTGATAATTATATTCAAGATGGTTTCTATACTCAAGAAGGTAAAAAGAAAGTATCTAATGAAAGAAAGAACTCTCAATTAAATATTATATATAATAAGATTGAACATAATATTGGTCAAGTACTAGTAAATGATTATATCAATACATTATCATTAAACCAACTATTATTAGGAGATCAAGCAGCATCATTAAAAGATGGTGTTGATGAAGTTAAAAGAGCTAGAGGTGCAAATGCATCTGGAGCATCATTAGAAAGTACTGTAATAGCACCACAAGTGGGTATTACTGAACAATTTACTGAAAGTTATATACTTCAATTTGAAGATCCTCAATATAGAGGTAAATATAGTGGTGGTATTGGTGAAAAAGCTGATGCTCAAACTTGGGGTACTGTAAAAAGTATGAGATATACTTTGCATGGTCTAGGTAAATTAGATCCATTTACAGCTAAAATGCTTGATAAGATTGAGAATGGTGAACAGCTTACGGCTAAAGAAATCTTTGGTACTACTGATCCTAAAACTGGTAATAAGATAGATGGTCTTAAAGATCTTCATTCCATGTTCAACTCAATGAAGTTAGTATACTATGATGGAAAGATGTATATCAAGACATCATTTGTTATGCTTACTAAAGAATTAACTTCATATAACGATAATGGGACCTGGAAAGCTTTACCAGGTAAACAAGAATTACATGATCTTAGAGAAAAGTTAGAAGACTTTGAGTCTAGAAATAATACTGTTGCATATTCTGTACCTAAATCAGCTTCTAAAGGATTAAAAGTTAATGTTGCAGCATCTGCTAAAGAAGCTAAAGATCACAACTTCCAACGTCAGGAAACTAAATTCTGGAGATTACAGTTAGAAAATCCAAGTAATAAGTTAGTTATTACAGATCCAACTCAAGCTAAACAGTTAATATTAGCTGAACAAAATGATGATACTGAAGTAGATTTCTTAGGTAACAAGACAAGCATAGGAGCTCTTAAACAATTGTATCTTGCAGATACAGCTCAACGTGTTAAGAATAATTATATGACTGCTAGAAATGAGATCTTTGATATTGAAGGTGCATTTGAAGAGTTATCATCATCTATTAATTTAGAAAATGTAACTCCTAAGTTAGCTAAGTTTCAGAAAAGAGCTGTAGATAATCTTAGAGCTACTGGAGCTGACTCACAATTGATTGATTTCTTTGAAGTAGATAAAACTGGTAAACCTAAGTATAACTTAAATAATCCAATTACTCTAGATAAGTATACTCAATTATTCTTAGCTTATTTCTCTAAAGGAGTAATGAGTGAGAAAGTACCTGGACATTCAATAGCATTGATGTCTAACTATGGATATAAAGTAGTTAAACGAGTCACTAAGTTAGATCCTGTTACTAATCAACCAATAGCTTGGAATATAATCAGAACAGATGAAGTTAAATTATCTCCAAATGATTATGCTGAAGCTAAGGAATGGAATAATGTATTAGACAGAGAGTTTGAAGGACTTAAAGTTGGTGATTATTACATAGATGATTTACGTCACAATGTAGCTGAGTATGATGAGAAAGGTAATATAATTGGAAGATACTCTGAATTTGTACTTCCTCCTCACTTTGCTGAACTAATGGATCTAAAACCTGGTGAAAAAATACCAGAAGCTTTAGCTAAAGCTTTTGGTGTACGTATTCCATCACAGGATAAACACTCAACTATATCATTAAGAATGGTTGATACAATGCCAGCTTTTTATGGTAGTACAGGTATATATCCACACGAACTTATAGAGATATCAGGAGCCGATTTTGATATTGATAAGCTATATATGCATATAGCTGATACTTATCGTAAAGATGGTAAAAGATTAGCTTATGGCACAGCAGTTACTACAGAAGAGAAATTTGATGAATATGTAACTTATATGCTTGGTAATAATAAAGATTTTAAATTAACTATTAGAGAACTTAAAAAAGATATTACTGAGTCTACAATATCTGATGATTTAGAACCAGGAGAAGCATTAGGTATATTATCTGATGTATTATCAGTTGAAACAATTGATGATAAAATGGTTCTATATAAAGAAGCATTGAGACTTATTGGATTACCTTCAACTCCTAAAGAATATATAGATTACGTTAAAGTAAATGGTGAAATAAACACTGGTGTTCTTAACAACAGAATATTAGCTCAGAAAATTGCTTTAGTTAGTAATGAATATATGGTTAATGAACAAGAAGAAGGTAGAGCTCCAATTGCATTTGAAGTTGCATCAGTAGATCCATTAAAAAACATAGTAAATGAATTACTAAGTGACTTCTCTGAAGTACCTCAAATAGTTGATATTGTTAATGAGGGTGCTGTAGATACAGATAGTATAATAGGTAAGTATAAATCCTTTACAAACAATAAAGAGGGATCTAGAAATATTGGTCCTGCTGTAAATTCTATCTTAGCATACTCTATCTTAAGTTCATTCAATATAAACTTAAGAAGCTCATACATATCTGCTATATCTGAAGAAGTAGCTGAAGATGGTAAAGTAACAAGAGTTCCTAATTATGAAGACTTATTCTTATTCAAATTAAATGGTCATACATTTAATACATATTCTCCTAGAGATAAATCAGGTAAAGAGTCATTAAAAGCTTTTGATCCTATTACAGGAGATTATACTGGTGATAGAATATTTGGATCTATTTCTACAGTAGTATCTGCAATGACAGATAATGCTAAGGAAAGATTAGCAGCTAGATTAGGTCTTAATATAGAAGCTATTGGATATGTTACTAATATGCTTGCACAAGGTGTACCTATTAAATCTGCAATTAGATTTTTATTACAACCTTCTATAAGAGAATATTTTGCACAGATTAAGATTGCTAATAACAAAATTAAAACTGGTACAGAACAACAAATTAAAAAAGGTGAATTATTAGATAATATTATAGAAAAATATAGTAAGCTGAGATCTGAAGAAGAAGTTATGGATCTTACAGATGATTTATTAGATGATGGTCTTAATACAAATGGAGATAATGCTGATTTACAATATGCAGTATTACAATCATTCAAAGGTATTAAAGCACAAGCAGCTAATTTCTCTAAAGTAGCTAAAGTACTTAAATTAACTAAAGGTCTTGGAACAAGCTTTGAAAACTTAGCAGATATTAAAACTACTATAGAAGAGCTTGGGTTAAGAATGGATAATTCAGATTTCTATAAATCTAAACTACCATTTGATTTACGTCAAGTATTTATGGCTATAAATAAAGCTAAACCATATCATGAGTTTATGTATAACTATATTCAGACTGCCGATCAAATTGATCATATGTCTCAAACTATGTTTATAGAGAAAACTCCCGTATTCCAACGTATATCTACTATAGTCAAAGAAAATCTTAGTGTAAGAAAATCTACAGAAAAAGAATTTAATACAATTCTAAAAAGAGACTTGTTATCTTACCTTTCTATAAAAGCTTATATGAAGTCTTTATTAGACAATAATAAATTGAGAACACTATCTACTTTAGATAATGCAATGATTTATGATGAGTCTGCTAAACTAAAAGGTGAAGATTTCAATGATATTATAGATACATTTAAAACTATCAGAGCTAAACTTCCTGATAACTACTTTGCTTCTAAATTTGTTAATATTATTTCTACACAAGTAACTAACAATGATAAAGTTACTGCAATGAATGATCTTAACAGAGATGGTATTAATAAAGCTGAAGCTAATACTTGGGCTAAATTAAGTGAGTATCAGGTTGAAAAACTTAAAGATAGTTTCTTAGAGATATATCAGAATGATGATACTAGAGCTAATGCTGTAGATATATTTAACTATCTTTTAGTTAAAGATGCTGGACAGTTCAAGTCTAATTCATTCATAAGATATATACCTACATTTATGTTTGGTGATTTACTTAAATCTACTGAACAAGTTAATAGTGTATTGAAAATGCCACTTGATACAAAAGGTATTGATCAGAAATATTCTGATACATTTGGTGTTCAATCTACTGATTTGTTTAATGAATTTATGAAATCCTATACTTCTCATATAGGTAATACTTTTGAGATTACAAAGATCATGAATAGAAATCCTGTATTTGAAGAAACGCAAGATCCTGATGTAAAGAAATTTGTTCCTCAATCTTATACTAAATCTGGACAAATTAAAAAAGATGAATCAGTTAAAGAACTTACTTTAAGAGAAAAGTTAGCCCAACTTGATCCAAAAGTTAAAGATGATACTACTAAAACTCCTGAAGTTGAATTACCTAAAGCTCGTATAACTATTAACTTATGGGCAGGTATCAGAGATGAAAAAGAAATGTTTGATACTGGTACTACTCAAGGTATAATACAAATAAAAAGAACTGGTAAATTTAATGATGCTGAGAAAGCTAAACTTAAAAAAAATAAAGCTTTATTAGATGCTAAAGGTTTTCGTTCTAATGCTCTAGGTAAATATGCATTTCCTTATGTAATTGTAGATAGTAATATTCAAGGTAAAAGAACTTATTATAAACTTATAGCTGTTACTAAAGATAGTAAAGACAAAAAGAAAGTTGGTGATATTACAGTAGATGAATCAAATCCAAATAGACTTATTCAAAAAGGTGAATATGTTGCTAATGGATTAGGAGCTATATATGAAGAATACACTCCTACAGGAAGTAGAAAATCTACTATGATTGGAGAGTTATTTGGACCTATTCCAGTAATACCTAAGAAACCAAGAGTTAGAAAACAATTTGGTAATGCTCAAGAGAATACTGGAAGATATTCTAATATGGATGCTTCAGATATTGAACAACGTATGGGACTTGCACCTGTTGGTGAAACTGTTAAGAAAACTGGTGCATTATCAGGAAATAATATTAACTTTACAAATAGTGAATCTCCAGTAGATGTTTTAGCTAAAAAGTTTGGTATAACATCTAAAGTAACAAACAAAGGTGTATCTTTTAGTGGGGGGTTATATAATGACTTAACACAAGAATTAAAAGATAGTGTCAAAACTCCATTGGATTTACTTAATTTATTTGGATATAATTCAGAAGACTCTGCTGAAGCAATTACAAGTTATCAATCAGAACCATCTGCTGATATGTATAATGAAGTTCCATTACCAGAACAAGATGATTTAGCATCTAATATGCTCAACTCATTCTTTAATGCTAATGCAGATCAAGCAGATGTTGATCAAGATAGAATGAAAGATTTTGCAGATCTATTTAAGTCAACGTTTAAGAACAATAATAATCCATTAGATGATAATTGTGCATAATTTAAATTAATAAAATATGGCAGCATGCCAAGTGTATCGTAGTGAAGATAAAATAGAAAAAGTACTAGCTACTAATGAGCAACCATCAATCTTATACAAAGACTTAGTTAAGTATGTACAAGATAAAGGTGCAGCAAAAGTAATAGCTAGTACTCCATATATACAATCTGCATTAGCTGAAGGTAAACTATTAAATGATAGTGTTGAAGAAATAGCATTAGGTCTTTGGAGTATAGCATACTCTGATGATTATATGAAAATGTTTAAAGGTATGGTTGGATTAGGATTACCTTTTGCAGATGTAAATGGTGAACCTAAATTCTCAAGCTTTAACAGTACAGTATTAACTGGTGGTAATTTTAAAAAAGGAGGACCATCTTATGTATTAGATGTTGCTACTGCTAAAATAGTTAACAAAGCTATCTCTAGAGGAAATATCTTACAACAGAGAATAGCTGAAGCTTTAATGATATCTCCAGATAATCCTGTAATACTTGAACCTATAGAACATGTGTATCATGATGTAGATGGTAATCCGTATACTTCAACTACAACAGCTATTAAAGGTAAGTTACATGATCCTAATAATCTATATGGTATTAATAGAGAATATGGTCAGGCATTTGATAAAATCTTAGAAGGTATTATAACAAGAACACCTTGGACAGAACTTCAAAAAGATCCACTATTAGCCGTATTATCTGAGACACAACAAAAAGAAGCATTTAACGTATTACAAGCTTATATAACAGGACTTACTGCTGATGGGAGTATAGTTATTCCACAAGTAATATTAGGTGATCCTGGGTCACGTATTGCAGGTGCAATGGATGTTCTAGTAATTAAACCTAATGGTAAATTAAAAATTATTGATTTAAAGGTTTCTAAAAATTCAATTAATGATGATGCATATAGAAATAATCCTTATCCAGTAAGTGAAGGATCTTTATTAGAAGGATCATTAACCACTAAACAACAACATGGTATTCAAGTAGCTGTATATAAAAAGTTAGCTGAGTTACAAGGTTTTGAAGTTGAAGCTACAGAATCTGTACACATAAATTTAAAACTAGATGCTAATAAAGCTATAACTGAATTTATATTTGAAGGTATTGAGTCACATAGTCCTTCACAAAATGCTGCATTTGTAAATAAAATTATTCCTACTAAAATATCATCTGCATTTAAGTACAATGAATTACGTGAAAAGCTGGGTATTAATAATCCAGTAGACAATGATGATTTTTTATCAGAGGAAGAAGCCCTTCCTGAAGAAGAATTAGAAGGAGATATGTTTGATAAACTCTATAATAGAGTTGAAAAGATTGTTGATGCTTTAGAAGTAAGAAAGGGCTACTTTGAGAAATTAAAAGATTCGATATCATTTAGACCTAAACAAGTTACTGTAGATAAAATAAATGAATTGATTATTATGCTGGGATCTGATCTTGAACAAGACAAACCTAGTTTAGCATATGGTAGATTTCTTAATTATACTAAAGATGAATTAAATAAGATTATTGACTTTGTTATTAATGATGCAAACAAAGACAGAAAAGAATATGCTTCAGTATTAATTGAAGCTGATAAGTTTTTAGAGTCGTATAGAGGATTGATTAAGTATCAAGGATTTGGATCTAAAGATCAACAAATACTAATGGGTACTGTATTAGATACTTTAGATGATGCTAAAGATACTATTGATAGAGCATTACAAGAACATACACAAAGATTATATCAGAAGTATTCTAATGAACCTTTAACTAAAGAACAATTAGATTCTATTCTACAGGAAGTAAATGATATATCATCTGAGGATTATTACTTAGGAGATATAGCTACTTCAACAGATCCATTGTTAGCTACTATAGATAAGATTGTTAAGAATGGTGTACAAACTGCATTAGATAAAACTGATACTGCTATTGATAATATTAAATCATTAGGAAAATCTTTGCTATCTTCTCTAGGAATAAGTAAACCTAAGTCTGATACTTATGACTTTATGAAAGTATTTAATGCAGCAGGTAAATGGACTGGTAGATACGTAACAAGAGTAGGACAACAGTACTGGGAAAAGTATTATGAATTAAGAAGTCATCTTAAAGAAAAAGATGGTACTATGAAACAATATATACCAATCAGTAATGTTAATACTGCCTCTAAAGAAGATATAGCTTACAATAAACAATTATATATTGATAAGACTAATAATAGAAAGTTTCAATCTGCTGAAATAGGTACTGCTTCAGGTATGGAAGATGGTGATTATCATAAATACAGTGATGCATTTAAAGCTATCAGAGATAAATATGAATACTTAGAAGTAGTTGAGAATGCTGATAAAGAAACTAGATACTACTGGAACAAAAAAGAAACAGTATCTCATGAAGACTATGACTTATATAGAGCTAAATACTTTAATAAAGTAGAATATATGGGTCCTAATATTGATCCTAAAACAGGTGAATTTGAAGGAGCTGTATCTTTAAAAACAGGTTTCTTTCCTAAAAGTGAATATGTAGAAATTAGAGATGTTGCTAGAAATGGTATGGATCTAAGAGATCCTAAATATGTAAAACTTAGCAATCCTAGTTCTCCAGTGGAAAGAGCTCAATCTGAATTCTATAAAGGTTGGACTAATGAAATGGATACTACTTTAGAAAAACTCCCACCAGATGTACAAAGATCTATGAATGGTAAAGTAGGTCGTATTAGATCATCTTTTATAGAAGCAATGACTAAAAATGGATCAGGTTTCTATGAAGCAGTATCTAAGAAAATGAGAAACTTTTTTACAGCTGATGTTTATACTAATCAACGTATAGTAGATGAAAAAGGACAAATTGCAGAATCAGTGCCAATTATGTATGTTGGTAAACTACAATCAGAAAAATCAGTACAAAATATTAAAGACAAGATTACTAAACTTAATGCTGATAAGCTGTCCAAAAAAGTATCCCAAAAAGAATACTTAGCTCAAAAGAAAGATCTAACTAATTGGTTAAGAATAGAAGAGGGTAAAGTATCTTCTAGTGAACTTGAAGGTGATTTAGTAAACAACTTAATTGCATTCAGAGCTATGGCTGAGAACTTTGAAGCTATGAGTAATGTGGAAGCTGATATTAAAGCTATCCAACGTGTAGTTGAAGATAGAACTTATATTAAAACAGATTCAACAGGACAAAAGCTATTAAAGAAAATAGGTGGTGGTTCTGTATTACAACAGGATAAGGAATCATTAGCTGCCCGTAGAGTACGTAAGTATATGAAGATGGTATTCTATGCTGATGAAGAGTTTAATAAGACTACAATGGCAATGGTAGCTCAACGACTTCAGCAACTTACGTCTTTAAAAGGTATTGGTTTCAACGTATTTGGTGGTGTAAATAACTATGTAATGGGTAGGATTAACAATGCTGTAGAAGCAGCAGGTAATCATCACTATACATGGAAATCATCTACTAGAGCTAATATAGCTTTTAATAAAGAATTAGTTCCAGGTTGGTTAGGAAAAGTAGGACGTAATCCAGGATCATATGCTGAAGAAAAAAATGGATCTAAATATGAAGCTTTAGTAGAAAAGTTTAGAATTGTAAGAAAAAATCAACAAGATTCAGGTAGAGTAGATCCATTATCTTGGGCATATATCATACAAGAAGGAGGTGAGTATAATGTACAATCTAAGACTGGTATTGCAATACTTATGGATAAACAGCTAACTAACTCTATTACAGGAGAAACTGAATCTATATATGATGCATATGAATTTAATCCTAATACTAATCAACTTAAATTAAAACCTGGATATACGTTGTTAGATGAAGAAAGACATAAACAAACCAATTATATATATGAAGTAAATAAAAAGATACATGGTAACTATGCTTTTGGTGATAGAATGGTTATTCAAGAACATTGGATAGGTTCACTAGCAGCTCAGTTTCATAAATGGGTTTATCCTTCATATAAAAATAGATTTAAATCTAGATATATGGATCAGAACTTAGGTGAACTTGAAGGGAGATATCTTACTGTATGGAGTCTAATTAAATATATAGCTCAATCAGAGGGTGCTATATATGATAGAATTAAATCTGGTTGGGCAAATATGGATGATATGCAGATAGCTAATATGAGAAAAAATATGGCTGAACTTGGATTTCTTATGTCTTCAATAGCAATGTATAATATAGTAGCTTTAGTAGGTGCAGGTGTTCCTGATGAAGATGAAGAACTTAAAAGATTTATGAACTTCTTACAATATCAACAATCAAGACAAGCAAAAGAATTACTTACTCTGGTTCCTATATTTGGTTTACAAGAACAATTTCAATTGGCTAAATCTCCTATAGCAGTATTAGGTACAGCTAAAGATTTTGGTGATGTATTATTATCTGCATTGAAACTACCTATTCCTCCTTATGATAAGAACTATTATGAAAAAGGTGTTCATAAAGGTGATTTAAAAGCTTGGAAAGAACTTAAAGATGTTATTCCAGCATTAGCTATGCTCAACAGATGGGATTCATTTGAGACTGTTAAATCATTTTATATTAAATAAAAATGGGGGATTAACTCCCCCACTCTTTTATAACTCATATAGTGTATATGTAAATAAGATAAATAATAATCCTATTTGGATATCTGTAGTCATCATCTTTATATCTGAAGAATCTTCTTTCTCCATTATCTCATAACCTCTACGAAAGTTAATTCCTAAAAGTATTTGAAAAGGACTTAAGAAATCTATTTTTAAATGGTGTGCCTTCATGATTCAAATTTAGTTATTTGTTCATAACAGAAAGAATCAAGTTTAGCATGTTTTATATAACCATTAATATAACCAACTATATTACTAGTTCCTACAGGATTAAATGAATGTACTAATGATCTAGGGAAGTTCATATCTGGATTATCCTGATGTAACTCACATACATATTTAGCACAATCTAATCCTGTCTTTTCTTTATATAAATCATATGCTGGTAGTTGTCTACCAAACTTTCTGAATTGCTCATAATAGTCATCCATATGTTCATCAGCTAAGTCATGATCATATGATATAAGATCAGGCATACCATTATCAGTAATATATTGAACAAACTCATTATAACTCCTTACAATAATCCATTCATCATATTCTGGTATAGTTTCTATAGGTGTTCTTACGTCATCAAGATATAGTGCTTTCTTCATTTGTTTCTATATTAACCCAACCTTCATCCATAATGGTATCAAGTTCTTCTTCTACAGCATTCATATCAACTCCATCTTTAATCATTTTCTTATTAAGAAAGATCATTGTTGTTATAGTTTGATCCTGTAGCTTTTTTAACTTGTCTGCCATTTTCTTTACATCAGGATCTTTACTAACTCTAGCTTCATGAACAGCTACCTCTAAATTTTTTATTAATAGACTGCTATATACATAGCTAAGTACTATTGCTTGTTTTTTATGTGTCATTCTCTATTTTTTCTGTAATCATACCTTCTATAAGGTATAAGTAATTATGTGCATCATTCATCTTTTCATCAATTAATGATACAGATGGTTTAATCCCTTTCTCTAAAGAAGATAATATATCTTTTATAGATTGAAGATGTTTTGATAATAGCTCCCAAGCATATTTCTCTGGAGTATTATTATATGATATACCTACACCTTGTTTAAAATTAGCAAATACTTCTTCTTCAGAAGCATACTCATCATTCTTTGATTTAAACACACCAATTGATTTCTCAACTCTGTGTTCTATAATATGGTTAAACCTCTTTCTGTTCATCTTTAGTATTTATTTCTCTTACTTTTTCTAATAATGTTTTGGTAACATCTACTAAATATTTTTCTGAACATTCTGTTTCTATTTCTAGACCAGGACGTAAAAGAGGTGTTTTTACTTTTACTTTATATATATTATTCATCTTCCCAGGCTTTTAATGTATGTTCAAATGGATTCCCTGGTATTTCTTTAACTAACTTTAACATTTCAGCAGCAACTTCTCTTATCTCTAATTGAGCATGTGGAGAATTACGTAACTTAATGAAATTAGCAAAAGATCTCATATTAAAACTAACATCACCCTGTATCTGTGAAGCATATGTTTTAAAATATCTAGCAGATTCTTTAGCTCTTTTTCTTCCTAATACAGGAGTAATATCTTCTAAAGCTTGATGATATAATTCATTACCTAATTCGTTATATCTTTCTAAAACTTGTGTCCAAGTTTCATAACCATGTAAGAAATTAACTGTATAAGAGTTAAATTTATCAATATCAAATTCGATTCCTATCCAATCTTCAGGTGAATATGTCTTATCCTCTTTTAACTCTTTATATCTAGCAGATTCACCATTAAATGATGATATTCTATGTTTTAATAAATGTATATGGGATGCAATATCTGTATCTACAAGAAAGTGAACAACACCCTTTTCGAATGGAGTTTCATGCCCATCTTTCCATAACTGATTAATAAGCTTAGGTATCCTAGCTTTCTTCTCTTCTGATAATTTTCTACTAGTACTAGTCCAAGCTGAACTTGCAATAACAGTATCAGATCCATAAAAACCTATAAGTTCTACTGTATTCTTCAATTAGTTTTTAGTTTCATAATGACCTCTAATGTGATGTTCTAAAATAACTTCATCATCAGTCTTTAAAAAATCTTTAACAAAATCAACAACTTTTTGATCTACACCGACCTTATCTGCTAGACTTTGTTTCTTTTCTGGTTTCTTATCCTCTTTATGAGTTTTAATCTCTTTCTCTTTATGATCTTCTTTTTTCTCAGTCATGATTATTTGATTATAATTATATTATCTTTTTGTTCTAACTCTGTACAATAACCTTGTAACACAAGATATGGTTGTATTTTATTTCTTTTAGTTTGACAAGGTACTTTACAATCTACATTTTCTGTAGAATAACAACTACCTCTAAAATGAACACTCATCTTTTTATCAGATCTTCTATAATGATAGAAAAATCTATATTGTTTCATTATTTAACTAAATGAGTAATATCTACTGGTCTATAAGTAGATGGTTTAAGTATTTTACCTAATGGTCTTTTAGTATCAAGTATTCCATTTTCACCATTAATAATAGGTTTACCATTTTCATCTAACTTAGACATATTATTATCATGTATTGCAGCGAATACATCTTCAATAATATTCTGCATACCATGTTTTAATATAGTTCCACATAAGATAACTAACTTATCCCCTAGAGCATCTGCTATTTCTACTAAATCATCTTCCTGACAAGCTTTTAAATATTCATCATTTTCTTCTTTCATAAGATCATATCTTAATAGATAATCTATCTCATCAATATTAGAAGGTGATTCACCATTTTTTACACCAAATGATGTATGGAATTGTTCAATTTTATTTAATTGATCTTTCATTTTTTACGTTTATAGTCTTCTGAATAATATTCTTGACTTGTTAAGTGATATCCTTGACATCCTTCACAAAAGTAAACTCTTTTTTGTTCTTTCTTTTTAATCCGTCTATTTCTACGTTGTAATGTGACAGGGTCCCAGTTCCTGAAACCAAATCCAAACATTGAGTCTTTAGCTTCAGAAACTGATTCAAAAGTAGTTTTACCCGTCAAATTACATTTATAACGTTTCATCTCATGAAATAAATATTACACTTGGTATTTTTGATACAAAATCATGATCATCTATTAGTTCTTGATTAACTGATTTAGGTGTTTCATTTGGTAAATATAACTCTTTTGGTTTAATTTCTTCAGAGAAACTATCTTGAAAGAATAAATAACTATCAATATGATCATTCATAAATTGTTTAGGATGTGAGTCTCTCAATCCTTCAGCAAAAGATTTATATATATCCCAACCTGTTTCTATAGTATTAGTTAATAACCAATCTTTTATTACAGATGCTTGAGATGTAGTTAAAATATTAAACTGTACATACAATATACCTAAACTAATAGCAGCTACTTCTAAATTAGCTACAGAACCTTTAAGTGTATCTTTAAATTTAATGATTTCATTAAAACTATTAAATATATATGATATTTCTAATTGTAGATCAGAAAATATTTCATCTTTATATTTAATTGCATCAGATGATCTTCTAGCTTTTGTAACTGGAGTTTGTACACCTTTTACAACTATTAATCCATCTGTAGTAGTTGCTGAGCTATTACATTGAAATCTGATAGCTTTATGATAACTATGTGTCCAAGTAAGACTCATAAATATATCTGGATCAGAATTTATACCATCATCTAAAATAAATGTTGCAGTTACTGTATCTCCATTACTACTAGGTTTGTATATTACATATTTAACTCTTAAATTCTTTTCTTCTAATAATCTATATGTTTCATCAATTACATCAGAATAAGAGACAAGACCTGTCACTTTGATATCCTTAATCTCTTGTTCTGTTTTGTATTCTATTTTTATTGGCATTTTAAAATAATTCTAATTGTTGTGTTCCTTCTTTTATAACTTCTTCAACTCTATTTTCAAGATTATAAATCTCATTATATATCTTCTCTAAGTAATATTCTTTATCTATAGGATAGTCTTCAAACTTTTTATTAACATCAATCTTATTACATTCAATCTGCATCCATTTACCTGCCTCTAATTGACTTGTTGTTCCAGATATCTTATTATATTTAAGTAATTTATTACCTTCTTTAGAGATGTAATAACGTACAATCTTATTAAGATCTCTTTCTATTACTTCTCCATCTTCAATATACTTTTCATATAATCTAAATCTGCCATCAACTTTAACTCCAGCACAGTAATCAAATATATTTTTGTTTGATTCTAAATAATCTTCTGGTAATGTACCATTAATAAAATACTCATGAATAGCTTTAGGTATAATTAAAAAGGATTTATTTTTATGAAAATAACCTACTTTCTTTTTATCTTGATCTTCCCATTCATATCTACCTTTAGATTTAACATTTCCATTAGTATCTACAGCAATATAACTATTTACGTCACCTATGATCATTTTGGTATAATCAGCATACTCTAGTTCTAGTTTAGTAAGCTTACACCATTCATTACATATTTCCATATATAGATCAGTATATTTCTCATCAAACATCATTTCTAAACCATCTGTATTCTGCATTAATGGTTGAATACCTGGAATTCTTTCCCCAAGCATTTCATATAACATAGCTAGTAATAATTGACCATTAAGAGTAATCTTCATAGTTAATTCTGGATCAAACATAAATGAGTTTGCTTCATTACTTAATCCATAAGTAGCATTTAATATAATCTTATATGTATAGTTAATTGGATCTTTCTTAGGAATAAGCTGTCTCTCTGTATAAAAGAATCTGTACTCAGGTATAAATATCTCAGGTGGAATGTGTGCAGGAGACCAATTATTCTGCATAATAAGATTAGGATAAAAACTAGTAACATCAGCAGATTTAATAACCTTACCGTTACCAGATTCATATATTCCTGTAGGAGCAGCACCATGTATTCCTCCTAATGCAAATTTAGTTTTAGCACCTTTATATTCAAAGTTATATGTATATAATTTCTTACGTTGCTCTTTAGTCATCTTAGTATGAAAATCTATATTAAGATTCTCAACCCAGGTTTTAACAGCTTCAAACTTCATAGTTTTGAAGTCCACATAATCTAATATAATATCTCTACCTAATACATTATATCTTGGAGTTCTTAAAGCTTTAAATTCTTTAAGATCCATATTCATTGCAGAAGATAACTTAGGACCTAATATAGCTTTACTAATAGCCGTCTCTGAAGCAGAATATAAATCTAAATCATAAAGTTCAGACAATTTAGCTCTTAACTCAATTCCTCCTTTAGAATATTCATATATCCTCTTAGTAGCACCTACATCATTCCAACAATAATCTATTACAGTTTGTAAATCTTCATCATTTTCTATTCTTGTTGTATAATGAATAGGCATCTCTTCAATGTTATACCAATCCATAGAATACTCTGCCCATTTAAGACTAGTCTTTTTAGCTTTGTTATCCCAGTGATTCTGCTTAAATAAATCTATATGTCTATGTTTGAAATTAGCAAAGTAATAGGGTGGAAATTCACCTTTATTAATCTTTTCAATTACACCTCCAGCAAATCTTTGTATATCAGCAGATAATCTTTCTGAATCCATCTTAAGATATCTCCACTTATTCTTTAGAATATGGTGAGTTACCTGACCGTCAAATGCTAAACCATTAAAACTTATATGCCATTCTACATTAGTAATATTCTGCTCTAGAAAATCTATTAATTTAGCTATATCATTTCTATCCCTATTAATTACAAACTCATGTCTTTCATCAGTCTTATAATCTTCTGCACATAATATAGTACAATTGACCATAGTTTCAAAATCTACTATCCAATTCTTATTCATAATCTATAAGATAAAAAAAGAGGGGCTGAAACCCCTCTTAATTAACATGTGTATGACGACACTAAACTGTTTCAACAGCTTTATTTTTGAAGGCTGATTCTATAATTTCCATATAATTATATGTATAATCATTATCAGCCATTGATTTAATAAATTCTATGATCTCTTGTTTTTCTTCTATAAAATACTCATAATAAGTATCTAACTTTATTCTTTCTTTTCCACTTTTAACCCCACCAGTAATATCTAATTGAGGTATCATATGCAGGTTTTTTTTATATTCTTTAGAAACGATAGCTAATATACATTCAACTGGATCAAAAATACATTCATTATATATACACCTATCATTAATAGGTAACATTTTAAATGTTTTTTTATCTTCCCATGAAGATGTAATTAATATCATTGTTTTATTATCTCTCATATTGTGTGTACAAATTTATATATAATTTGTCTTATATACAACTTATAATTTTACTAATCCTTGTGCATATTTTGCAGGAAGTGTATAATCATTCTTTAAGTAATGATAATCTAAATCATCAAATACTTTTAACAATCTATTATTCCACTTTAATGCTGTATCAGCACTTAAATGGAATGGATATACATTAAAATATTTATCTATTACTAGAAAACAAAATTTAATTTGATATCCTTTCATTATTAGATTCATATAGTTAATTCCTACTAAATCTATATATATTATGGCTTGCATCCAATAATTCCAGAATTCAATAGACTCTTCAAATTTATCAAGTGATTTACTTGATGTTTTAAAGTCATTGATATAGATAATCTTTTCATCATGATTAATTACTAAATTATCTAATATTCCTTTTATACCATATACTTTACCAGGAAATTGTCCTTCTAAATATAGCTCATTAAACACCTCAATATTATCTTCTGGTGTTACACCAATTCCAAGTAGTTTGGGAACTCCAGGGGTACTTTTAATGATGTCTATAGCTTCTTTACAATAGATGAATGTTTCTTCATCTAATAACTCTTTATTATTTTTATTTTTTAAGAACTCAAAATAACTTTTGTTCTGCTCAGTTATCACTTTATCAAGTCTAGCTGAATCTTGTTTTAAACTTTGATGTAAATTAATATCCATCAGAGTTTCTAATATACTATATTCTAAAGTATCAAGTTCAATTGTATTATCAAAACTTATAGCTTTCTTATTTTTTCTATATACAGAATCTATAATAGACTTAGATGGATCTTTTGGTAAATTAGTAGGAGAAACAATATATCTATTATTAAACTCATGTGGTTCTAATAATAAACAATGTATAACACTTCCAGTTAAGAGATGTTGTTCTCTAGTTTCTGGTCTATGTCCAAGTATATACATTTGATAAAATACAGCAGGACTGTATAATAGCTTTGATATACTAGAATATGAGAAGTAAAATGTTTTACTATAGAATTCTTCTTCAAGAATTTCAACTGTTTCCTGTACTAATTCTTCAATCATGCTAAACCTTCTTTTAAAGTTTGTCTATATTTCTCTAAGTCTTCTTTACTTATCTTAGATCCTCTGTTTCCAGCTATATTAATTATATCTTGATATTTCTTGAAAGCTTTTATTTCTTCTACAGAGGGATTAATAAGATATGGTTTACCATGCTTCTTAAGAAATCTTAATGTAGCCCTACTTCCTGGAGAATTAATATCTCCAAATATAATAGTACCTCCTGATAATTGTATATTTAACTCTGTTCTTGCATTGTAATCACCACTAGAGTGTTCTTTTATACCATATAACTCAGCCAATTTACGTTGACTACCATTTTCAGTTCTAAAGTCTTTAGGTGCAAATCCCCCTGTAGGGAGACCTAATTCTCTAGCAACTTCTAATCCCATTTGGTCAATTCCTGTCTGAAAACCACTAATTATTGTCATATTGTCAAATCTATTGTATGTGGTTCATTAATTGGTCTATACTTTTCATCACATATAGAAGCATTAATATATATTGTATCAATAGTTTGTTCAATACCTACCCCACAATGTATATGACCACATACATGCAATATAGGTTTTACTTCTTGTAATTTATAATCAAGTTCTGCACAACCAACAAATTCACCTCCTCTATAAGGAACCCAATCTAATTTAGCATATACAGGACCATGTGTTACAACTATATCTGTATCTAAAGGAATTTCATCCCATACAGCTTTAATTTTAGTTCCTCTAGCACAATTATGTGCCCAATTCTCAGGATAAAAATCAGGAGTAATAGGAGATCCCCATATATTTAATCCATACAATTGTACAGATGAATTATATAATCTAGTTATTGAACCTTCTGGTTTATTTATATTATGTTTATCTATTAACTCTTCAAACCACTTATTTGCACCAGTTTCAGCATCAAATCTAGCTTCTGTATGTAAATCATGATTACCTTCAATAACAACTTTAGTGGTACATTGAGTTTGCTCATTTAACCATTTAAAGAAATCATCTACTTGTTCTTTTTCACCTCTATTGGTGTAATCTCCAGCATGAATAAGTATATCACATTCTGGTATTTTATATTTCATCTTCCGATGTAACCCATGCGAATCTGAGACGCACACTATCTTTATTTCCATAATCCTTGTTCTATTAGAACTTCTCTTATTTTAGCTGCTGTAGCTTTATCTGTAGTAGTTGACTCTAATCTTTCTAAAGTATCTAATAATACTGGATATTGATTACAAGCTACTACTAAATATTTAGCATCTTCTTCATATGGAACCCAATTTTCATATTGTCTATCACACATAATAGCCAAACCTTCTGCATCTTTTACAATATATTCGTCACTTATTTTTGTATATTCCCAAGGAAGTTTACTTTCTGGTTGTATCATATTATAGTCTTCTATTTTTAATTCTTCTTCTAATGTAGGCTGTTTGTTGGATTGGTATAGTCTATTATCTCTACAATATTCACAAGTACCATGACATCTACATGTACTATCAAACCTTTTTGATCGTGTATACGGTTGTTTATAACTACGGCTCATTTAACATATCTTTTTTAAAGTATCTACTTAATATATTACCATTATAGGTATCTTTTCTAAGAACATCATATTTAAACTGATGTTCAATTTCACAATAAGATAAATACTTTTTAGTATAACAAAACTCAATTATTTCTCTAGTAAAATATTTTAATGGTATAATCTTCATATCATCTTTTAAAGGAGTGCATGAACCCCAATACTTAATCCAATCAGATTCTTTTACTACTCTTTTAAATACTTTTCTAGTTGGAGCTTCAAGTTTCTCCTTCTTTGTTATACGTACTTTACGTGAATGTTGTAAGGACTTCTTACCAATATAAATCTTTTCAGGTCCATTTGAAGACTTCTGTCTTTTAATTATATACACAAAACCAACTATCTTTTCATAGTCAGCAATATCTTCTAAACATGTAACTTCTTTTCCTTTATATTTCCAATGAGTCATATAACAAATATATAACTACTTTATTACATATCAAAAGTTTTTAATTCTATCAAAGATATTACACGTGGTCTTATTTCCCTGGGACCTTTATCTTTTACTGCTTCAGCTAAGTCTTTTCCTATAGTAAGTAGTATACATGGTAAGTTATAAACCTCTCTATACTTCTTCATAGCTTTTATACCAGCTTCATCATTATCAAACATCACAAAAACCCACTTATATTCTTTCTTATACTTAGCTATTACAGCAGGAAGTATCATTACATTTTCTGAATCAGCAGCTATAGAATCTACTTGAAGTTTTAAACTCTTCATAGCTCCAATATCTTTTATACTTGATTGTATAATAAGAACATCATAACCTTTTAATTGTTCTGATCCTTGTATATGTGATTTAACTTTAATAAACTTTCTTTCTTTATTCTTAGGTTGATATATTTTATAGAGCTCTCCAGCTTTAGTAAAATAACCATACATAAATTGACCTTTCATAGTAAATGAATCACCAACACGTGACATAGTATACTCTGATAAAGGTTTAACCTCATATTCATTTAAGAATTCACTGCCAATATAAAAGTCTGTCCAAAAAGATTGATCATTAGTATTCCATTTACGTATTTTATAATCACTTACTGTAAACTTATCTTGAACTACAATTTGTTTTGTTTCTTCTTCGGGGTGAAGTAGTTTATATGTATTATAATCACTTACAATTAATAATGCAGCTTGGTTAAAATTTAATCCTTTACTAGCCATTACTAAATTGATAGCACTTCCACCTATTCCTGTAGAAAAATCTTTAAATTTATAATCTCTAGTCTTTTTATCTATATAGATACTCATACTAGGATTATTATCCTGATCATTAAATATTGACTTTATTGTAACCTCTTGACCAGTTAGTTTCTCTTGTAAATTACAGTAGTATTCAAAGATAAATTTAGCTGGAACACTTGTATAATCATTAACAAGATTCTTAGTTGATAACATTATTAAAATTTTAAGACAAAAAAAGGGGAAGATCTCTCCTCCCCTAATTTATCTATTTATAACTATTACAATGCGAACTGACTTTTCTTAGCTGCTTCAAAACCATCTACAGATGCTGCTGGAGTAGGTTTAATTATATGTTTACTAGCATCAAATTGCATTAATTTAGAATCATCTTCATCTATTGCAGTAAATGCATATTGTCCACCTTTACTTCCAGGTAAAAACAAATCATGTTGTGTATAACCACCTTTATTAAGGTATTCTTTACCACCAATACATGCTTTAAAATATTCACCACCAGCTAATACTTCTGATGCTAATGGAATATACTCTTCAATTGTATCTGCTTCTATAGCATCTAACTGAGATAATACTCCACTTACTTTAGCTAAGTTTTGTAGACCTCTTAAAATAGATTGATCTCTGTCAATCTTAACGCCACTATTAGTTGTTGCATTATTATATGCATACTGTGACATTCTAACTCTTCCCACTTGTCCTTTATATCTGTCTCCAGATTTAGATACGTTATCTATAAAAAATCCCTCAAAATCATCACCTAAATCCTCTCCTTCCATATTAAGATTAACTTGATATGAACCTTCTTGATATCCTTTAGCTAATTCAACAGAGTTGATTTTCACTACTTGATTACCTGGATTTAAAGTTTTTGATACGTTTGCTTGTGGAAGATTATTTGTACTTAACATATATTTGTATTTATTATTTAATTTGTTTCTTAATTTCTAAAATAGAATCTTTATTTACAAAGTATTCATTTTCATAATCTCCAAAGCCATTTCTAGCTTCTTTGTAATCTACTTTACCTTGTTCTGCTGCTAGATCTATAAATTGTGCAGCAAATTCTTTCATTGCTAATTCAGCATCTTCAGTTGATATTACATATTCAGTATAGTGATCTGCTATTTCAACTGAAAAACACTGATAAGAACTTAATATCTCATGTGCTGTCTTTATCATTACTTTTCCTCTTTAGGAGCTCTTGGTTGTTTATCCAAATCTAAGAAAATTTCATCCCAATAAGTGTATAATTTATCACCTATTTTTTCTGAGACTACAATTTCCTTATTACTAAGATGTTCTGGTCTTGCACCACATACAACATCTTCACTAGTTTTAAAACTTAGTATGGTTTGATTTTTCTTTCTAAACAAATATCCAATGGAATCTGATTTAGAAGCTATAACTCTTTTTAACTTACCAGTTAAATCAATTTCTGATGAAGTTACTTTATTATCATCTTTATCTAAAAAGATATCTTTTATGTGTCCTGCTAGAACTATTCTTGGTGCCATTTTCTGAATAACACTCAATACTTTTTCAAATGCTTGTCTTAACCAATGATAACCACTTCCTTCAGGAAGAGCTATAATACTTCCATATTTAGCTTTACCACCAGTATCAGCTACAAACCAATTTTTACCCATTGGTGACCTACTATATAATGTTTCAGCATATCCCACACACATATCCTCTAAAGCAGTCATAGTATCAACTCCTATATACTCATATGGGAAGTTAGCTGCTGCAATAGCTTCTGCTGTTTTTGTAATATCATCAACTGATTCAATATGAACTCTCATTGCATTTACAAATCCTGAACCATTTTCAAAGTCTAGGATTAAACAATTAGGTAATCCAGCTAATAAACTAGTCTTACCTGTTTTTGGTTTAGATATAATCACTAAGTTATTTGGTGATTGATCTACATTTATAGTTGGTGATGTTGGTAATTTAAAATCTGACATATATTATAAATTCTGATTTATTAAGTTATTTAACCATGGTCTTGTTGAGACTGGTTTCATCCACATTATTGCAGCAAAGTCTGTAATAGTCATGTTACTGATATTATCATCTTTTACTTCATTTAATGTATCAAAATTAACTTCAAAATCTTTCTTCTTTTCCTTAACTGGTATAGATGCAACCTCTAGATCTTCTAAAGGAACTGCATAAGAACCTGACTGTAATAAATTATAAATATCTTCATAATTCTCAGTAGGTTGTAATCTATATAACTTTCTTTCTTTATCTGTAGGATCAAGATTAGAATCTATAAACTCAAGAAAGAAACCATTGTCTTTCTTAAATTCTGATGGAAATATACCAACAACTTTTTGTCTGGCATCCATAAATTCTTTCTTAAAGTTAAAGTCTGTTGCTTTTGCATTATAATGTTGCAAAATATCTTTATGATATTCTCTAGCATCCAATAACTTTTGCTCTTTTTCCTCTTTAGTAAGAAGTCCTTTTGATGTAATCATATTACGTTCTTAATTTTACTTTTTTAGTTGCTGGTATTCCCATCTCTTTAATACTCATATGTTCAAATTGAGCTTCAAAGAAACATATTGATCTATCACCATTACGTGCTTTTACAAAGTGTAAAGCTAAGGTTTTTTCATCAACAATGTACTGTTCTGGACCATAAATATCTAAATAATATTCAGATGGTTTATTGATTGCAACCATTAAATCTGAATGTTGTAATAGAGCATCTGCTCCAAAAACATCAGCTGTTGTAGGATAATTTCCTACTGTTCCAGGAATCTTTCTTTCCTGTGCCTCAATACTACGATTCATTTGTGTTAATACAATAAAGATAACAGGATAAGCCCTTTTGAGCTCTGTCATCATCTCACCTAAATTATATAACATTTCAAATTTATCTTTCTCTGTAGCATCCTTTTTAATCAACACACTATGATCTATTGTGATTATAGTAGGTTTACCTTTTTCATGTAGGAATAACAATATTGTTTCCTTCATCTGATCAACAGTCATAGACATATCTACTTGATATATCTCTTTATGTTCACCTTTACTTATATAAGTCTTAATAATATTAATATCAGAATCATCAATTCTTCTATCAACACTTACTAATTCTTTATAAGTCTTACGTACTATAGAAGAGAATTCTCTTACAGCAGTAGTCTTATTACTCATTTCAAACTGAAAATCAAGAACACAAAAGTCTTGATCTTTATTTAAGCTATGAGCTTGTCTGGTTATTTGATTTACTATAAGTGTTTTACCACTTCCAGGTCTTCCACCTATAGTATTTATAGTTCCCCATTCAAGCCCACCAATACCCGCATCATTAAACTTCTTCCATGGAGTTGCTATTGATTTAACAATACCATCTCTTCTATCTTCCATATAAGCTATACCAGCTTTATGAATATCAGAGATATGACTCCATAATTTCAGTTTAGGTTTATCACTCATCTTCCTCCTTTATCTTACACTATATAATGATGTAGATTTTCTTTGTAACTCTTCCATACCACCTTCTATAAGAAGCTGACAATCTGTAGCTAAATCTGACTCATTATTTTTTGATATATAATATCCCGCAGTTTTCATATACATGTAATCAGATTTACGATATTCTTCTACATAATATGTAGTAGCATCTAAAATTGTATCCCAACTATAACTAGGATATTTAATTCTAAATTCAATCATTTTCTTCTTAAGATCATCTATATTGGTTCTGGCAGCTTTACCAGACGGTAGTTTTTTATTAGGAAATAGTTCCCTATACTCTTCTAAATTTTGCATAAACTCAGTAGTAATTAGATTATTCTTTTTCTTGTTACGTGGAATTACAAATAACTTTTGTGCATCCTCTAATAAAGTATAACCACTTACTGTAAGTTTATTATGTTCATCAATGAAATTCTTCTCTTCTAATACCTTTAATTCCTCTTCTTTGTTCGAAATTAGGTCTTGTGACATTATACCTTCGTTGATGCAATCTAAAAGCACCAACTGGTTTGGTGTCAATTTGTTTATTATCAATAACTTCATTAATTCTTGCATGTGGATATATTTTTGGATTGACTATTGTTGATATCTGAATATATAATTTCTGAAATTCAGTATCATTCTCTAATAAATCATATCCTGCTTTATTATTATAAATAATAGTAGAATGATCTTTATTTAAAAATTTACCTATTTCAACTAAAGTATATCCCATATCCATTGATAACATACAAAATATACTTCTAAGAAGAGTAATAGGTCTTTTTCTAGTTTTGATTTTTATAGTTGATAGTTTATTAACTATATCATCAGGAATAAAGTTATCAATTATTTCTAAAAGACTATTTAAATCGTGTGTTAATAATGTTGGTGTTCTGTCACTTATATCTATCTTAGGGTAATATCCGTACCTAAGAGCAAAATTCATTTTAAACTTATCTATATATCTTTTCTCTTCTTTTATATCATCATCATTCATATGTTATTTATTATATATTTAGGTTTATTAGTTGATTTTTAGTATATTATATTGTAAAGTTATTCACAAATCTACACATTTCAAGTTTAAATTCAAACTATATATTATGGCAAAAAAATTAAGATATTTTGCATTAAAAGACGAATTGGGCTTCCCTATTCCATCTACTCTTAGAGGTTACCTTAAAGATCCATGTAAATGTGAACTTATTGAAATCTTAGGTACTCCAGATCAACCAGATGGTAATGATTCACGTAGATATCATCCTAATGGTCTACATTATTTTTATCAAGTATCAGGAGCCTGTTGTGATGTTTTACCAAACTCACTTATTGCTTCTAAGAAAAGACCAAAAGGTAAATATAGAGAATTTATATTATTTGATAGTATAGCTTAATAATCATGAAACCAACAATAATACTACTATTACTTCTAATATTGTCATCATGTAGTTCAGTTAATCGTACTTTAAAGAAAATTAAAACAGATCCTAAAACATTTAATGCAGTACAAAAGTACTTAATTGAAGATTTAAAGATTTGTGTTAATGATACTGTAACTATTTCTAAAGATAGTATAACATATTTAACTAAGGATTCTATTATTAGAGACACTGTAGATACCCCATGTCCTGATTTTACTAAAAAAACAAGTAATGGTGCTACAGTAACTAGTAAAAATGGGATTCTAACAGTTGATTATCCAGTAAAAACAAAAGAAAAATTAATTACTAGAACAATTACTAATAATATTAGAGATCTTAAATTAGAATCTATGTTAAAAGTAGAACGAGATACAGCACTTAAACAGCTTAATATTACAGAAAGTAATTTAAAAGTAAGAAATTTAGAATTAAAATCTGCAAAAAATAAATTAACCTTTACATATATTGGCATTGGTTTGGTATTATTGTTGGGGATTGGTATAAAGACAGGTTTGTTTAAAAAATTTATCCCTTTTCTCTAATATGATAGCAATGATGAAAAAAGTACTAATTGTATCTTTTATATGTATCGTAGTAAGTTGTGCATTTTCTACAAGAGGAGGCATTACACAAAGTAAACCATCTACAACATTAATACATTTAAAACAAGATACAGTTATAAAATATGTAGAAAGACAACCTCTTTCAAAAAAAGAACAAGCTCAACGTGATACTTCCTTTAGGAGATATATAGCTAGTATTATACAACCTTATACTGATGATTTAAAAAACTCAAATTATAAAGATATATCTACATTAACATTCGTCTTACAAAGACAAAGTAAAAGGTTAGACAGTATAAATAATTTAAGATATATAGAAACATTAGAATATCAAAAAGCATCAACAGAAAGAGATTCTTCTTTATTACAATCAATTGTTAAAGATAAAAGAATTGATTCTTTACAATCCGCAGTAAATAGAATTGAAAATACTAATATAGAAGCAACTAAAATATCACAGGGATTGACTAACTTAATAATAACAGTACGTGATTTAGCAATATATTTAATATTAGGTCTTGGATTCATATTCATTAGTTTAACTCTATTTCTTGAGTGGTTGAGACTTAAAAAACGTAACCGATATAAGATATTAAAACAAGATGGTTAATAATGAATACAGAAAAAGAGAAATCAAGTTGGTTACTACGCTTTATACAAATAATGCGTCCAATTTCTGCTGTATTGTTACCAAACATGATAGCTGTACTTACAGTAATAACTAAAGGATACTTAGAATTATCATTAGTACAACGTACATGGTTAGGATCTGTACTTAGTTTTGCAATAATATTCTGTTGGATATTTGGTGGTGGAGATTTATATCTCAAGTTCATCAAAGATAAATGGGCTCTAATTCAAAAACTAAATCAATTAGAACAAAAAGATAAAAATGATGCTACCAAATAAATATCAATGGTTACTTAAAGAAAGTGGACCATTAGAATTAAAAGAAGCTTTAAAGCATTATGGTACTTTAGAAAAAGTAGGTAAAGGATCAAATCCTAATATAACCAGTTGGGCCAAAGAAGTTGGTGTATCAGGTTGGTATGGAGATGATGATATACCTTGGTGTGGTTTATTTAAAGGTGTATGTGCTAAAAGAACTGGTTGGTTAGAAAAACCTAAATATGATCTACTTTCTGCATTATCATGGTTAACATGGGGTGATGCTGTACCTAAAGGTCAAGAATCTCTTGGAGATACTTTAGTATTTATTAGACCTGGTGGTGGACATGTTGGATATTATATTGGAGAAAATGATAATGCTTTTTTAGTATATGGTGGTAACCAATCTAATGCTGTTGGATTTGCATTTATAGCAAAAGATAGACTAAAAGGATGTCGTAGAGCACATTGGAAAACATCACAACCAGCAGGTGTAAGAAAAATATATCTTAATGAGACTGGTTCTTTATCATCAAATGAATCATAATGGAAACAGGATTTAAATGGATTCCAGATAACTTTAAAGGTATATTAGCAGCAACAGTAATTGTATCCTCATTTGCTTATTTCTTTATAATTACTTTTTATGAACGTAAAGCTGATCCTCAAGTAATAATTGCTATAGTAGCTGCAATGAGTAATGTATTACAATATTACTTCGGTAGCAGTCAAGGAGCTAATAAAAAGGATGAGTTGATAGCAACTATGAATGCCAGTCCTACTCCAGTAGCAACAACAAATTCTGGAGATATAAATGTAGATAACAAAATTAAAGAAAAGGGAGAATAATATCTCCCTTTATTATTTAACAACATTTTCTACTTTAATTCCATCAAATATTATAATTTGTTTGTTTTCAACATATTGTTTTTTTACTCCATTAGCAAATCTGCTAAAATTTGCACCTTTTACTCCAATAAAATATGTATATTTTGAGTATAGACTGCAATGGTCTTCAGCATCAGTAAGAACAATTGCATTTCTATTAATCTTCGATATATGCTTAACTACTTCATTAATATTTGTACCTCCACCACTTTCTATAGAAAGTATATCATGAATACTTTTTCCTGTCTTATCTACAACTGTATCAAAAACATAAAGATCATTAATAAGGTTTAGTTCTTTCATCTTAAATACGAATGCTTTAGCAAAATGTATTTTAGTAATTGATTTACCTTCTTTATTGTAAGATCCTGACCATGCATCCATAGATCCAGATACATCTAAATATAGATCTACCTTACCTACTTTTTTTACATCTTTTACTAAGATGTCATTAATAAATAATTTCTTTAAATTAGGATGAAGTAAATGATAATCTTCTAAACCATCCAAATTATCACTTTCTAATAAATTATTATAAATAACTTCTTCTTTAGAAGAAAAGTAAGATATAGACTTATTAAGTATCTTTTTAATACTTGATTGTAAAGAACCAAGACTCATTGTTACTTTTTTAAGCTCATATCCTAATAATTTAAGACTTTGAAGATTCATTTTATTAATAACATTTGATGGAACAGTAGTTATTTTTAACTCTTCCCACATTTCTTGTAACTCATTTTCAGTATATATCTTAGAAAGTTCTTCAATATTTTCCTTAGAGTCCTTATCAATAGTATTACTTATAATTTTATTCCAACTATTTTGTTCTTCAAGTAAGTCATTTAACTCTTCTAATCCAGCAGATCCACTTTTATCTTTAAGATCTTTCATTATCTCATGAAAACTATCATTATCATACTGCTCTATAGTAGATAACATAATTAAATAATATTGGACAAGTCCTCTAGTAAAGATCATAGATCTAATACTATTATTATTAGTAATAACTTTTATATTAGGATCATTTGCTTTATCAAGTAATCTATATTTACTACCATTTTGTTCTGTTCTTTGTTCAAACTTTAAATTCTCAATATGATTATAATATATATTATATATATCATTGACAATTGATCTTGGAAAAGATCTCCAGATTTGTCTTATTTGATTAAATATATCATCTGGAGAAAGTATTTCAGTCTTCTTATATTTAGTTATTAACTGAACAAACTTCTTATTATTAGAATTATCATTGATATAAGCATTAATAGCATTAATTAATGCATTACTATCCATCTCATGTAGATAAGGACTTACTAACTCTTTTTTAAAATGGTGTGTCATCATCATTTTGAGCTTTACTAGGATGTTTATTCATTACTTCTGTAATAGCATCTTCAATTATAATTAGATCATCACTGTCAATCTTTTTAGATGCAGTATAACCTTTAATTAAAGCTTCTATTTCATTCATATGAGCCTCAATTCCTACAGGATCAGTAACTGTATATAATACTTCGATTTTATTTAATATACTTTTTACTTCAGTACTTATTAAACTATTATGAAGCTCAGAAGCAGCAGCAGATCCAACTATAATAGATGCTAATCTAATTAATGATTTATCTATATTCTCTTCCCATACTTTACTGATAATTTTAGTAAGCTTTGGAATAAAGGTAAGAGTCCTATCAGAACATTTATTATAACTTACAGTAAGAAACTTATTTAACTTTTTAGAATTTACTTCTATATCATCAATCTCTTCTTTAGTAGGAATGTTAATATCAAAATATTCTTTATAACTCTTTTCTCCACCTTCATAGTATTTTAATACATCTGAAGAAGATATTCTATTAACTACTTTCTTTAGAATAAATCTATCCCAAAATGGTGATCCTTCCTCTTCTTTAGGGATCTCATTGCATGCACCTATAAAAAGCTTCCATTTACATGGTATTTTCTCTTTACCATTAAATATGAACTTCTCATTCATAACACCTAATAAACTATTTCTAATAGCAGAAGAGGCTTTATCTATTTCATTAACAATAATAATTTCTGCATCTGCTATAGGAGTATTTAAAGAGTATTTGTTATTAATAAACATGTTTTCTATATCAGGAGTACCTTTGATTTCAGAAGCCTTTGTACCTTCATCAGTTTCTAAGATATATACTTTATCCATATAGTCATTAGAAGCTTGAGTCATTTCTTGTTTATTACTCTTATCTATATTCTGCATTATCCATGCTTTAGCATAATCCAATGCTATCCTGGTTTTCCCAGTACCTGGATTACCAATCAATAAGACAGGTAATCCAGATGAATGAGCTAAAGCCAGCATTTTGAATACTTCTTTCTTATTAATAAGATTAGTATCTATAGTTATATATCTATCTGACTTTGTTTGTTCCATTATGGTAATTGTTGTTCTACTTCAGCTGAATGTAGATATATACCAGGACCTTTTTGTAATAATTCACCTTCTTTAACCATTCTTAAACTAGGAGGAGTTGGTTGTTCTGGTATAACTACCTGATTATCACAAACTTTTTCTTCTACATCTTCCGTAGCCTTAGTATCATCAACTATTTCAAATATATATTTAGTAACTTGAACATCTTTTAATGCTGGATGTTTCTGTATAGTAAGTATCTGAATATCAGTAGCTTCATACTTTTGTTGAATACTACCAGCTCCATTATCATCTTTTTTTAACCAAGATAATCCTGAATTTAAATTTTCTATTAATTGTGTTATGGTTAATTTTACTTTTTCTATCATTTTATGTTTTGTTCTAATATTTGTAAATTATTTAATATATCATCAATATTATAATCTGGTTCAAGATAACATAATTCTGGACTATATGAACCACTATATGTTGATCCAGTTCTATATATTAATCCAAATTCATTTGATTTTACAAGTTTATCTTTCTTAGTATATATATCTATATAAAATCCCGGATTACTTAATCTATCATAGTATGTTACCTGTGTTTCTTTAATAATTGCATAATGACTAGAATTCATGGTTGATATTCTAGGATTATCTTTTATAATAAAATTAAATTTTGCACCTATTTTATAATCACTTACATCAACTATTTTTGTAATTAACTTATGTTCTACCATTTTATTGGAGTTATTTTATTTTGTTCTAAACTTTCATTTACTTTATTAAACACATCTTTACAATCCCATTCTAATTGATTACTATATCCAGCTGACATTGGATGTGATACTATATATTTAGTATGTAAATCACTAACTAATCCTTCAACACTAGCAGCTTCTTTTCCTAAGAAAACAAATACAATATCTTTTTTATTACTACTAATAGTATCTAAAGTATATGCAATAAATGCTGACCATATCTTTTGATGAGTCATTGGTTTATCTATTTGAGTAGTAAGAGCTGTATTTATTAATAATACACCCTGATTAGCTAAATACCTTAAATCAGTTTGTCTAGGTTCAGGTATTGGATCATATACAGTTCTTTGTATTGCATCTCTCATATATCTTAAACTAGGTTGCTCTTTGTTAGTCTTACTACAACTAAATGCTAGTCCATCTGCTACTCCTAAAGTAGGATAACTATCTTGTCCAATCATTACTACTCTAAGATCTTCCCATTTACATTCTTCAAATGCAGTAAATACATCTTTTAGTACAGGAGTAAACCTCTTACCATCATTAACTTCTTTTTCTAGATCTTCTATAATCTTAACAAAGTCTGATGAGTATATAAATCCCTTAAGTACTGACGCCCATCCTGATGATTTTAATTTATCTATAAGTTTTTCTTTAATCTCTTCTATGTTAATCATCTCTAAATTCGTATTCTTTTGGTAGTATTATATTATCTGTTATTTCATCTTCTAAATCTACTATAAGAGTTTTAATTTCTTCTATAGTATAACCCGCAAGAGAGCTACCTAATTTAGTTACATAAAACTTTAGTTGAGAATTATCATTAGCAAACTGAAATAAAAATAATAATTGAATATATATTTCTGTTAATGGATATGATTTTAAACCTTTTTTTAAGTCTTTAGTTATAATAGCATAAGATTTACCTTGTAAACCAGATGACTTACCATATATAGCTCCAAACTTTTGTTTAGCTACTAATGCAGCTCCTTTACCATGTCTACCTTCTGTATTACTACCAAATACAAATATTCCATTATCTGGTAATGATTCTATATTATCTGGAGTGTATTCTCTTTCAATCATTTCTTAATGGAGTATATTCTTTTACATCAGGCATCATATAGTCTCCTACAAAAGGAGTAATACCTGCTAAAGTTTTCTCATTTAAACAGTTATCACATATTGCTATAATATGCATATTACCATCTAATCTACTTCCATATCCAGCAGATATTTTATCTACAACTCCTCCATCATACATACCTGATTCAGGTCTGTCTTTAGTTAATGATGGTTCTAAATTTACAATTTCAAAATTGCATATTACACAGTTATAATTCATGGTTTTAATTCTTTTACTATTTTAATAATATTATCTATTGAATCAATAGCTTTTAATTCTTTAACTTTTTTTAATTTTTTAAGTAATGTTGACTGAAAATCTTCACATCCCTCAAAATATGATAATGGGTGTTCACCAAATTCTTCAGCAGTTTTAAACCATTTTTCATCTAATTGGCTCATGGTTTTAATTCCTTAACTAATGTTATAATATCAGGTTCATCACCTGGTTGTCTATCTTCTAATACTTTAAGAAGTCTTTCCTGAAACTCAGATGCACCTTGTCTATAGTATCCTATTCTACCTAATAACTCTGCTTGAGCTATATTTACTTTTGTAGTGTATTTCCACTCACTATCTAAATTTTTCATATTAATTTTTTAATCTTATTAAATATAAAATCAGCTAATTCTTCATAGTTATCAAATTGAGCATTAAACTCATCTTGAGAATATAAATGATTAGCTGGACCTCTAAAAACTAATTCTTTATTACTTCCATAAGGTAATTTCCAGAAGTCCATTCCTTGCCACTGATCTGCTCCACTAGGGCCTTTACCACTTTTATATAAGAATCCTTTTTCTATAAGTAATTCCTTTGTTAATAATGTTTTCATATATTTGTATTATGGATAATATAACTGTTATAAAAAAGGACGCACTTGTTCCATTAAACTTAGGAACAAGTTTTATAAATAAATTACAACAAGCTTTTGTTTATTTTATGAATCAGAAGACTGATGAAGAGGTACAGGCATTTACAGATGCTCTCAAGGGAGAAACTTCTTTAAGTGAATGGATGACTCATTATGAGACTTTAGCTCTTCTAATCAAAGCTATTGAAGACTCAGCTATGCAATCTAATTTAACTGAAGAAAAGGATGTTACATCAATGGGTAGTTAAGTTCATCACCTAAATTATAACATTCTTGTATAGCAGCTGATAAATCTTCTTTAGATGCATCACCGAAGGAAGGGCAGATAAATATCTCCTTTCCTTCTTTTTCTCTAGTAATACATAATCCAGCTTTCTGTTTAATTACTAACTTAAGATCAGATGTACTTATACCAGTATGTCTAGATAAATCTCTAATCATAGCATGAATCTTTGATAACTGGGCTAAGTTAGCATCATCATCTACAATCTCTGCATATAAATCAACATAACTTCCTTCGGGAATAAGTGATTTAAACTTCTCATAATCCTTCGTATCTCTATCTTTAATATAGACTAATTGTCCATTCTCTTTCTTAAGTCTACCAAAAAAATTATAATTCAAATTCATCTTCTTCTGTTTCGTTTATCTCACTAATGTATACTGACTCACTATAATAACCATTAGATTGAGCATACCATCTTATAGTTACATATCCTTTAATAGTAGCAAACTTATAGAATGTCCAAGTACATGATTCTACACTATAATCATCTTCATCATCTCTAGTAGGTTCAGCTAGATTACTAGTTTCCTCATCTGCCATATGTAATGGATATCCAATAAGATCATTTATATCTCCTATAATATCATCAATAGTAACAGATTCACAACAATCCTGAGAATGATACATTCTAAACTGTTTTCCATCATCTCTTGTAAAGATGATTTCATTATTTACTTTATCAACTTTTATATCTGTTAAAATTCTATGGAATAATTCTTTAATGACCATATTTAATCTTTAAACTCCTTATATGTAATTTTACTCTGATCTAAACTAGATAAAGCTTTTTCTATCCATTGCTCATCTACTGTATTTTTATAACATAATAAATGTACATTAGACATATCATCTGTAGTAAGATTAAGAGCTCTAGCAAACCTTTGTAAAAATTTATTATCTGATGCAAAAGCATGTAATATAATAGATTCTTTAAGTCCAGGAATAGTAACTCCTTCAGATAATTGCAATACACATCCTAGTTTTTCTATTACTCCAATTTTAAATAATTGAAGATTAGCTTCACTTTCTGAATTACTACTATGATATGTGTGATCACATAATTTATCAGCTTGATCTTTAGTGTTAGCAAATACAATACATTTATGTTCCATCTTTTCTAGAAGATTCTTAGCATATACTTCTTTTGATTTAAAGTTCTGCATTGTCTTCATTCTATTTATATGAGCCCAAGAAGTTCTAGTCTCTTCTACAGATTTCGTAGCATACTCATAAGCTTTTATTTCATTAGTATAAAAATCATGTTTAGCTGTTTTTACATGAATATCTCTCTTTTGTGATAGAGGAATCATATGTACTATAATTCTATAATCATTAAGAATATCCGCATCTATTGCATCTTCAGTATGATAAGTATATTGAATAGGAGCATAATGCTTAATCATCTTATATTGCTCACTATGTTTATTTGTTGGTGGTGTACCAGTAAGACCTAATACCTCTCCTTTAAAAGTATATAATTCTTGAGTATTATGACTCATTTTAAGAGCATGTATTTCATCAAATACTATAAGTTTATAATCTGATAATTTCAATTTACTAAATGATCTATATGTTACATAATCAATATGTTCATTTAAGTAATGATAATTAAACTTCTTTATATCATCTTTCCATCCTTTAAAGATTGAAAGCTTAGGAGCAACTATTAATACTTTACCTTCAGTTCCTTTAACTATTTTATTTATTACTTCAAGACCTATCTTAGTCTTACCAACTCTCATACTTATATTAAGAGTTCGTTTTGTATATTTTGAAGCTTCAGTAATTGCTTCTTCCTGAACCTTTTCTCTATTCTGATTCTGCATAGAATTCTGTATCTGTATTTAACAAAGATACGATTTCTTTTGTTTCTGTATTTACTACTCTAAACTTTCTTCCAGCAAACCTCCAATGTTCATTAATTGCAGTTTTACCTTTACCAGCTAACATTGTAGTTCTAGCTAATTTATTCATTTGTTCTATACAGTGTTTAACTGATAGCATATTACTAAACCATGAGTCTTTAACCCAAGTATCTTTTTTAAACTCTTTATAAAAGAAAGCATGTTCTTTAACTACATTTTCATCTATCATCATAGCTTCTAATTGCCATGGTTTAGGTACTTTCTTCCTTATAACATTCTCTCCTGGAGGAACATCAGCATACTCTTCATACTTCTTCTTTTCTACCTTCTTCATATCTTTTTCTTTTTATTAAGTATGTTTTGCTCTAATATAAAAAAGCTACTATAAAAAGCAGCTTCTTCACATTCTTTTCTACTCTCATAAGGTTTGTTATCTGAAGATTGTCCTTTAAAGGATGTACCATTATTAATAGTAAAAAACCATCTTTTAATATTTACATACTCTTCTCCAAAGTTATATTCAGGACATACTTCAATCCATATTCTTTTCTTATCAAAGAATGTATATAAATCTCTTACTATAACGAAATGTCTGCTTCCACTAGTTACTTCTTTATCTTTCCAAAATTTGAAGTTACTGTATGCATTAGGACATTTTTCTTTAATAACCTTTAAGTCCATTTTCTATATTCTGTCATTTGAAACCACCTATCTCTTAGCATTTTAGCATATGTTAGTGGATCTAATCCATAATGTCCTATACTCCAAAAATCATTACATTCAATTAGTACAGTTTTTTGAGGATTAGGAGTACTTATTACTGCTACATCTATAGTATATGCTATAGGAGAATATGCAAAACCTTTATATCTATAAATCATTTTATCTATAATTGCTATATCTGGAAATTTATCAAATTGACCACTATAATGTTTTAATCCTACTAATTCTTTATTATATACAAATCCTCTCCATTCAGATACTATATCTATAATATTAGATACAAAAACAGCAGTAGCATCTGGTTGATCAATTAAATAATGAATATTAGATCCATGTTTAATAACACCTGAAGAAAACTGTTTAACTTTTTCAAATGGTTTAATAAAGACAGGTGTAGTAATAGCAGCAACCTGTTTGAGTGTTAGAGTTTTTACTTTTCTTTGTAAATAATCATCTTCTCTTAGACATGCTGGTATATTTAAAGGTCTTGGATATTTTATATTATGCTTATCCATATATTCAATAGTAGGTTCTACATCAGCTACTACTATATTATCAGGAGCATAAGGTATATCATTTACATTAGTAAAGAATATAATTTCTGCTTGTAATTCCCGAAAACCTTTATATGCTGCAAAAATCCAATCAGTTTCTATTTCTTTATTTTTATAAATATATACTTTCATAATTACTCTTCTTCGTATAATAACTTATGTAAGAAATCTTTTTCTTGTTGTATTCTTAATTTTTCTGCTTCTTTAGCTTGTCTTTTAATCAACTGTTTTTCAGCATACTTTCTAGCTGCTTCATTACGTTTTTCTCTTTCTTTAGTTTCTCTTTCATGTCTTTTAATCCAACCTTTCTTTGCTGCTTTAGACATTTTTTCAGATAGAGCTTTTAAACGTTCTTGTTGTTTAATAAGATCAGCTTCTTTCTTAATACGTATTTCTTCTTTTAACTCTTCAGTTAATTCTCTATTGCAAATAACTTCAATCTGATTCCAACCATGAGGTTTTATTTTTATGGTTGATAATACTATACCTTTACTAAGATAAAACTCTTTATATTCATTTACATGAGATTCTACATTTTCTATATCATTAAATATATTTTTACTTACTTCTATTTCTTCCATTATCTTTCACTAACATATGTTCTGTATATATAAATACAGTTCCAGAATCCCAGTCGAATCCCTCATGTAACATAACTATATTAGCAGAAGAAGATGGTCCTACACTATCATCATTAGTTGATATTACTACTCTTAAATCATTCTTAGATGGGTCATCTATAAGTATGTTATCTATATGTTGCCTTAATTCTCCTAGTGTCATAATATATCTTTAAATTTTTCATATAACTTATTATATTGAATATAATCAGGGTCATCTTGAGCCAATTGTAATCTGGTTTCTCTCACTTTAATAGCTCTTTCTCTATCTAGTTGTTTCTGAATTTTATCAGCTTCATATTTTTCTCTTTTAATCTTTTCATCTTTATTTTCAGATCTATAAAAATCAACTTCTATATAAGCATCATTTTCATTTCCAGCTATATTAAGAACATATTCAAATTGAAATTCATCAGGTGGATATGTTATATAGATATCTTTAAGACCATCATTATAGATCTGTAATACTTCTTTACTTAATTCATCTAAAGAATTATATTCACCTTTTTCTAATTCTATAGCTTTAATATATTGTCTATTCTCAATCATAAGTATTCTATTTTATATGTTGAATTAGCAGTTTTAAATGTAGAGTTATCAATAATCTCTTCTATAGGAGAAGTAGAAAACCATGTACCAAGGGTTAAAATCATAACACATTCTCCAACTCTTAATTCGCTATTAATCATATCTCCAGTCTTTTCATAACCAGTATTTATTTTATTAGGATGATTATCATTAAACTTATCATCTAATATTTTTGTTACTTTAACTTTCATGAATCAAATTCTTTTATTTCTTTACTATAGTAGGATTTAGCTCCACCTAAAAATGCACATACTAAATGCTCCTCTAGAAAATATACTTGTTTATTATCAGTCATTATAAAATATGGACCTGATTTAACACTATCCCATCTACTTTCAAATCTACTTTGTGTAATAATATTAAGTTCTGCTAATCCAGCTGCTAATCTTCTTATTAAAGTCTTTTCACCTAAAGTTTTTTCAGTAAAATATCTCCACTCATTTTCAAACTCAGCTTGTTTATATTGAGGCATATAAGCATTACCTGTTTTTATATATCTAAATTCTATCATTATTGTTTAAACTTTAATTCTTTAACAATATTTTCAAATCCTTCTAAATGATCTTTATGAAGTATTACTTCTTCAAAAGCCCCATATGTAGATTGGTATCCAAATATATATTTAATACCATACTTAAGTCTATCTAAAAAAGATCTCTTAGTTAGATGTACACCTAAATATACATCTTCATCATCATATCTAATAACTACCATATGTTCTAAGCTAGAACATTCACATACTAATATTTCATTTTTCATTGTGAATTTATTTTATCTAGTGTATCATTATACTCTTTAGTATAATGATTATATATATTAACTGCTTTTAATAATTTATATGGTAATTCTTTTACTCCAATACCACTTAATCTTCTATATGCAGTTAAATCAATTTTCTTATTATCTGTTGGTAAATTATATGCAGCATTAGTTAAATGTTTATAATACTGTTGTGATGCAAACTTTATTCTAGTATGTACTTCATTCCTTATCTTCATCTTCATCTTCATTGTATTTATCTAATCTATTATAACTTATACCTAATTCTTTAGCTTCTTTAGGGTGAAGCTCACAATATTCATGACATGCATGACATAAAGGTTTCCACCATTTTTTATCCAAATACAAATCACCAACTCTACCTCTTGAGTGATGTACTTCCGTTGATTCATGTGTACATATAAATCTTATATTAGCTGCACATATAGGATTTGCTACTAAAAATAATAATCTTTCTATACCATATTCTTTTTGTTCTATCTTTCTCTTTAATGAAACTATTTTAGGGAACTTAGTCCTCTTCAATGGTTTATATTTCATAGGTTGAGTAGAGACTGGAGTTTCATATGAATCTACAGCCTCTTTAGTATCTAATTTCAGTTTATTCCAACATGAAATACAATACTTCTCACCCAGTTTGCTTGACCAGATGAACTTTTCTAGTTTACATCCGTAGCATAGTTTTTTCTTATTTTCTATAAGTATTTATTTTAATTCATAATAGTTATTTGGTAATAACTTAGCTAATATAAGCTTTTTAACTATCATATCTTTTGTAATACCTAACTCTTTAAAATCTAATTTATTCTTATTATTTGAATCATAATAATCATAATTAGCTAATTCAGATGCTAGTTTACTATGTGAAAAGAAAGTAGTAAGAAAACTACCTAATTTTTGATGACATATTTCTTGTTTCCACTTATCAAGAAATTGTTGTACTTTTTGTTGATTGTTTGTAATTTTAGCCTTCTTTAGGAATGGGATTTCTTTAACTTCTTCGGGAGTAAATACAGATAATCCATACAATGCTACTCTATAAGCTTGTTGTTGAGCTTTATTTTGATAGAACTTACCTTTGTATTTATTTCCATGTAACTGAATACTATTTAATATTGATTCTTTTTCATAAGGTAGATTAAAGTGTTTACATGTGTCAGTATATGATATTGTTATACCACGACTGTTTGCTGAAATAGCTTTGTTAGGATTGTGTTTCATGTTACATGGATTTATAGTTAGTATAAAAAATAAATGGGGCTGTATTCCTACAAACCCCATTCTGGTATTATTCTGTTATGGTATCACCATTTACTACATTATCTGAGTAGTATCTACCCATCTTTTTTAGATAAGCTATTTCTTTTCTTATCTCTTCACCATTATCATGTTGAATTAACTCATCTTTGTCATTAAAATCTGGTGTATATACAACTTGTCTATAAATTGGATCACCTTGAAAAGTACATATAATTCCTGTATTTCCAGCTATTTTTAGATCATGATCAGGATCTTCAGTATTGAATGGTATTAAAGATTCTTTAATTACTATTCTTCCTTCTAATTCTTGTCCATCTCTATATTTAGCTTTCTTTAAATCATCTAATGTACCTTTAATTAATGCTGATCTGGGATCAAAGGTTAACCAACCTTTGTTACTAATTAAAGGAGTGTTCTGTTCTACCCTAATATAACCATACTCTGGATTATTAGGTGATATTCCTATAATTGCCCCAGTAACATCAGCAGTTATTGTTACTGGACTTCTCATTTTATTCCATAAATAAATCTATGTCAATATCTGGATCTAATAGCTTTTCTTCATCTGTTACAGAAGTAAGATCTTCAAGAATTTCTTCTTCTATATCATCTGGTATCTGTCTTCCTAATACTGAACCATGCCAAGGATTCTCTATATAGTCACCATGATAGGTACTATTTAAATAATCTAATTCTGAATCTGACATGTTTAAATATTGTTCTACAGACATCTCAATAGTTGTCCCGTTTTTTAATGAATAAGTCATTTGATGATAATTTGTATCATAAATGTAAACTCTATTAACTGTATTAGCAATAGATGAGTTTATCTAACGGGAGAATATAGCTATAGTTTACTTCCTTTTTTAGTTCTAATTACACCTTTCCAGTATGAATTAGTCTTATTGATATTTTCTTGACAATTTTTGTTTCTTTCCTCTAGATCTTTAACTACTTTAGTCAAATTATCTCTGTCTTTTGTTATTTCATCTAGTTGTTTATAATATTCAGGAAGTAACTTCCTTTTTAACCATTCTAATGGATTCATACTTAGTTTTTATAGTGAAGTACCATTTTGTTCTCAATTAATTTTATCTCATCTGTGTAAATAGGTTCTTCTGTAGTAAATGAATTAATTGCACTTCCTTCCCATGTTTTAGCTTTATTTCTAACTTCAACAAGTTCAAGATAACACTCACCTCCATCCTCTACTATACTGATTAAATCATCTTCTGTAATAGGTTTATACTTACGTGGTATATGATCCATAATAATTTGGATTGATTCACTTACCCAGCCAATATTTTCTATTTTTATAATCTGATCCTCAAACTCTACAACAAATTCCTTGTTTACTATTTTAAGAATCACTGGTACTTTTTTGTTCATAATTAAAAAGCTGGTACAGATTTCTCCATACCAGCTTATGATCATTAGTAATGATCTTGTTTACCATCAATAGATATAAATTTTCCACCTGTCTTTTTACATAAGGCTTCTAATTCAGGATTATTACCATATAAGGTAATTGCATTGGTCTTCCATGTTAACTTATCAGTTTTAACACTATCTTGACCATCATTAATCACTAAGATTTCAGGTTTCTCAAAAGATAAATCAACATCAAGATTAAATAGACGTTTATTGTCCATAATCTCTTCTCTGATTAATTCAATTACATGTCCAACTTCAGTGTCACCACCAGAAGGAGCAGTACTCAATTCTTTGAAGAACTTAAGAGCTGTTTCTCTATTATAAATGTGTGTGAATTTAAAGTTTTTGTTCTTTACATCACGTGCAGTTAAAAAGAAACTAAAGAAAATCTCACACTCCTCTTTGACACAATATCTAAGTCTATCTGCTAATATAGATAAAACCCAGTCTTGTTTCTGTATCATTGACATACTACCACTATAATCTACCAAAATAATAATCTTTTGTTTAGATTCTTCATATACTACAGGAGTATTAATTACTAGATCTTTACTGATTAATTTGGCTTGATAATTAGGAAGTATTTTTTGATACAAAGGAGAATTAATTAATTCTTCATACTCAACCATTCTTTTCTGTTTGTGTATACGAGAATTAGTTACTCTTTTCTCAGAGATGATTTTCTTTACATCAAAGGTTTTACCAAACTTTTCAACCATAGCAATCTTATTCATAAGATTGATTTTCTTATCAAAGTCATCCAAACCTTCTTTACGATCAAAGATTTCATTTAGAGTAGAGGATTCAAATATCTCTTTCTCAGGGACATGTTCCAAAGCTTTCTCAATATCTACATCCATTAACTCATTTCTTCCTCTTTGACCACCAACTCCACCAGATGCATCATGTTGTTTCTTTAGTAAAGCTAATAAATTTAAAGCCTTATCTAAAGGAGACATTCCAGGAACATATTTGTCCCACATTTTTGCATAAAACTCCTTTGACTGGTTAGCTTGTTCTAACTCAAATGCATTAAGTTTAGTTTCATCTGCAAAATATGGATCAACATATTCTTTTTCTTGAATCATCTTATGATAATAAAATCTAGATAATTCTTGAGCAAAGTGGACATTATTAATGCCCAACTTTCTCATTTTTAATCTCCACTCAACATTCCACTCACTTGGTGTCCAATACCAATCATGGTCATTAATATAAAACTTCTTATTATCCTTCTGTAGCATGTTGAATCTCTTTACCTTTAGTTACTAAATAATTCTCAAATTGACTTGTGTTTGCATTAATAGTTTTCATTAAATCATCATCAACTTTTTTAGCTTTTAATGTTTTAGTTTCACTATCAATACTACGCAATAATGTTTTAACATTTTTGATATTATCAAGTGTATCTAATTTAAGAGCATCACATTGAGTCATCATAGATTTAACACTATCAATAATAACATCAACTTGCTCAACTGTTTTGTATTTAGCAATTTCAGTTTGAACCATTTTCTGGTTTTTACCTGCAAAATCTGCAATAAATTCTAAACAGCTATAATCACCTCCATTTGCATCAAGAATTTTAGCTGCTTTAACAGCAGTCCTTGGTGATACAATACTATCTGCTTGAGCTAATTTCTCTAAGATATATTCAAGAGTTTTATAGTTTTTACCAAATAGTGTTTTGAACATGAATCCGTAAGTAGTTCTATTATATGAATCCCATTCTACTTTTTGCTCTAAAGGAAACCTTTCCATCAATGCTTTTAATGAATCGTTTTTAGAGAATTCATCCCTAGTACGGTTAGTACAGCAGATTATAAGTTTAGTTTTGATATGGAATACTTGACTACCATTTCTAAATTTCTTAGAAGTAATGATATCTTTCAATTGCTCTAAGATATAATCAGGTGCATCCATTAACTCTTCAAAAATCACATACTCATGATTCATGAATGAATTTTCAACTAAGTACTCTAACATACCTGTATCATTGAATTTTTTAATATCCATACCACCAAATAGACTTTCTGTAGTAGTACCAGCACCCATAGTTTTAACAAATGGAGTAATTCCTTTGTTATGTAAAAACCATTCAACAAGTTCTGACTTACCATGTCCACCTTTACCATAAAGAATGATATTCTCATTGCAATTAAAAGATAATTCTAAAGCTTTTTTAGTTGGATCAATATATACAAATTTTGATGCATCAATTACTGCTGCACTAGCAGGAGGTGTTCCTGGTTTAATGATTTCTTTCTCATTAATTTTAGCTAATTTCTCTTTCAATGCTGATTTGTTTTGTGTAGTTACCATAACTTGTTTTTAATTTATTTTTTTTTAATTTAATGTTTAATGGCTTATGCCTCTTCAATGTTAATTGATTTATAAAATTCATCCTCATATATTCTACCAGTGATATATTTCACTATTAGTTCATGACCTCTTTCAGCAGCTTCATATGATGTATATCTGAATTGATCTTGATCATGTGAACCCCCAAATATCATTGTTTCAAATAATATTGGGAGTCCAGTACGAGAATGATTGTGATCTATAGCTAAAAATACTGTAGATACTTTAACTTTATGATCTAGTATTTCTAGATTTGTAACGTTTATTATATCTGATCCAGCTGGAGGCTCATTTGTTTGTACAACTTTCTTACCTACCAACTTATACCAAATCATTAATCCGCTAAAGGATTAAGTCTATGAGAGTGTTTAATTAACTGAGTTGCTTCAGCATTAAAAATATCTCTAACTGTTTTAGCATCACTGAAAGGAACAACTTTAATTGGATGTTTTCTAGCTCTACCTAGAGCAACCTGTCTTCCTATTTCTCTTTTAAATGTTTCTCCTACAGAAGTATTATTTCTAGCACCATGTAATGAAATTGTCTGTTCTTCATAATTGACAATACCAGCAATAGTAGTTCTAGAACGTTTTACATTTTTCTTAGGTTTTGAGTGCATAAACACTTCTCTAATTGTAGTTTTCATATTATTTATTTTTAAGTTTAATATTTGTTAAGTAATCATTGATTCTATCAATTTTACCTTGCATTTGTTGTTGTTTCTTAATATAATTGTTTTTCATCAATACACTATGTGCTTCAATACCCTCAATACACTTCTGTTTTGTAGTATAAAAAGAATTGTATAAATAAGCTATATTATCAATGTAACTATTAACTGTCTCTGTATTTCTAGTTATTTTACTATGTTGATACTCAAATGAAGTAACTTCAGGTGTTAAACCAGTTACCTTCCATTCTTCAATTTTTGGATACATACCAGTTGAGAATCTATATACTATTTGACCTTCTTCAATTTGTTGTGTCATTTTAAATTGTTCTTAATATGAACTAATTTATTTCTATAAGAAGTATCAGATGCATATGTATGACTAATATAATCCAACCAATCAGATTCACTATTCATATTCTCTGTATTAGATACAAATGCTTGAAATAATGCATAATCAATAACAGCTTGTCTCCAATGTGAATAATAAGCATGATTATCCTTTTCACCTAAAGCAGTAGTGGGTCTTCTTACAGGCACTTTCATCCCAAAAAGATTGTTACCTTCTTTAAAGATTTTACTAGTACCATTAGCTGATTCTAACTTCATCTGAGCTAAAGCTACTTTAGGATATTTTACATTTAACTGTAATAAATAATCCATCACCTTCTGTTCACTATATGAATCATTTAAATCATATACTACTTGAGTTTTAGTTTCAGTGACTTTAATAGGAACCTTTTGCATAAGATAATACATAAATCCAATACTGATAAATGCTATAACTATTCCTCCTAACAATCCTGTAGCCCACTGTCTATGTCCACTGTCTTCTTTATTCATTCTTTTTAATTAAGTGAAAGGGGTATCCATATCTCAGATACCCCTTAATATACGTTACTTTTGAGATACACGTACTTTTCTTTTTATCCGTTTCCAGATTATTGGAGATTCATGGTAATACTGTTCCATTAAATCGGCTTCTCTATAATGTTTCTTTTCTTTTATAACTGCAACAGAACCTCCAGGATAAATAATTATCCTACGTTAAAAGTTTTGCCAGCAATTTTCAATAACTCAAGAGTCTGAAGATTTACATTACGGATAGCCTCTTTACCTGATTTAAGTTTAGAAGTTTCTCTTACTTTAACATAACCTAAATCTGAAGGACCTTGATCTTTCAACCATTGACCATTAATAGTACGTAGTTTATTACCTTTAGTCACAAATACAGCACTGAAGAAATGACCTTTATTATTTTTCATCAACTCTAAAGCTTGAGTTCTACTAATATTTTTTGTTTTAATTTCAGCAGCAGTTAATTTCTTAGCTGGAGCATCATTAAATCCCATTTCAGCAGCTTCTTTACTAGTGATCTCTTGTACTTGTGCAGGTGTTACTTTTACTTTTTTCATATTTGTTATTTATTTGTTTAATAATGATTGAATTTCTTTTAACTCTTTTTCTTCACGTGATTCCTTAGACTCTAAAGCAGCTAATCTTTTCTCTATGATCTCAAGTTGTTGTTTCTTTTGATTAATAGTTACTTTCTCAAATCTAGCTTGAATATCATCTACCCAATCTCCTACAGGAAATGATTGGTGCTTATAATGTACATCAAGTCCTAATAATTTAGCTCCTGTTTCAAAGTCTGCTTTTAATCTTAATAATGTACCTAATAAAGTTCCTAAAGTCCAAGGATCAGTTATAGTATTTAAATTAACACTACCATCTCCTACATTCAAAGACATATGAGTCTTATAATTAGGTCTTTCTATACTAGCTATTTCAGCTTTCTTTGTTTTGACAATCTCTTGTAATTCTGCTACAACTTTGTCTTTGTTTTCTTTTTTAGCCATTGTTATTTGTTAAATATTACTTCTTTACCTGAATCCATTTTCAACCATAATACACTTACTAAAGGTTCTATTTCAGATTCTGTATACCATTTAGTATGTTTTCCATTTATAACATCATTATGATTTTCCCTATTTTCTTTTTGAATAATAGTATCATTTTTTATAATAAGATCTTCTATGGGAACCATACACATACGATAACCAAGAGGTTTTTTTATATCATCTATCATTCTACCTAACATCCAACTATCAGTAGCTCTTTTTTGCTCATAAGTTTGTTTACAATAAATATGATAGTGTTTATAAAGATCTCCTACTTTCTGGCAGAATTTACTTCCATCATTAGCTTCAACCCAACCATAATTTCTATTTTTTGTATTAAACTTAGCTGGTTTTAAGAAAAACTCTTTTGGTTTAGATAAGTTAAAAGCACAAGTCTTCTCAAACTTCTCAACTCTATTTGCATAATCTGATATAGGTTTATCATCAATTGTAGCAGCAATAGAAGTTAATCCAGTTTGAGTTACAAAGGCTCCAGCTTCATTCATAAAAGCATATACTTTTCTAAACTTAGCTTCTTTTTTATAATAACCATCAAAAGTAAACCACATATGTCTTCCCATATAAACAAGTTTTTCTTGTCTCTTAGTTTCATATGTTCCACCTTCTACTAGATCTTTACTGGCTACTTTACCAGATTGAAGATTAGTAAATACTTGAGACTTTTTATACTCATCACATGCAGCAGGAAGTAATACAAGTTCAGTTCCTTCCCAGGAATAAACAAATTCACCTTCTAATCCTTTACCCTTATAAGAATTGCTATTTTCAAGTATGAATAATAGATTAGCTATACTAATTTCAAATTCAAATCCTCTTGGATCATAAACTCTAATAGTTTCTTTTCTAATGTTCCATGATGAACTACTTCCAGCATAACCTCCAGCTCCTTTATTTAATACAAATCCTTCTGTAGGAGCATTATCATAAACATCTGAACCTAAATTTTTTCTCATTTGACCTGGAGCACCATATTGATGTTGTTGACCAAGTTCACACCATGCTCTCCAGGATTTTTCTTTTCTAAGTACTCCTTTAGCATCTGTATATATAATATATGCTAATCTTTTAGTGTAAGTATCAGATCTCTCTTGATAACCTACAGTAATTGTTTTTGGTATAACCAATTGTGTATTACTCATCTTTTTTTAGTTTAATTTCTAATTTATTTAGATTATCTATAGTATTATCTATATCAAAAGGTTCTTCATAAGGCTCAAACCAACTTGCACATCCCTCTATAGTACTTAATTTAGCCTGTTGTACATTATATATATCAACTGATATATAATCTATTTTTTCTTTATTAATACGATTTATAATAGCATATCCAAAATTATTACGTAGTTTTAATTCAGATCCTTGGCCTATATTATATCCTTTGTAACCTTTTTCATTAAGCTGGACTTTATCACCCTTTTTCACTTAGCTTAAGTTCTAGTTTATCTAGATTAGCAAATACATCTTCAAGACTAAATTTAACTATGCTTTCAGATATATCTTTATAACCTTTATTAATCTTTTCATTATATTTTTTCTGCCAATCACTTATATGATAAGTTTTTGTTTGAGGAGCTGCTCCTATTCTTCCATAGAATACATCAAAAGTTCCTTCTATCTTCTGCTCCATCTCATAAAATTTATCAGAACCATTGAGTTGACAAATTAATCTTACTTTATCTTTCATATTTTTTCTCTAATTTTTCAAGGTCAGCTATTATTAGGTTTATATCGTACATATAATATAGATAACAATCATTTTCATCAAATGTATAATTTTCATGTATAGATTTAGCATCAACATAATCTTCAGTAGTACAAGTAATATATTCATGACTTGCGTATATAACAGTAAATACTTGAGTTATATAAGGTTTATGACCTAAACCAACATGCTTTACCTTAATTTTATCACCAATATTGAACATTATTATCCTATTATTTTTCTAGCTTCATCAACATCTCTGTCATGATTTTTTTGACTAAATCCATAGTCATCTCCTAACATTTTAATTAATGTTACAAGTTTTCTTTCTCTTTTAGGATGCATACCTGTTTCAGGTTCTTCTATAAATATTCTAAGATAAGATTGTTTTTTAGCAGCAGCTCTTAATGAACCTCCTACTAATTGGACTAATCCTACTATATGAGTTACTTCATTATTACTTTTAAGCCATTCAAAATAACCTTTCATTCTTACAAACTCATCTGAAGTTTCTGTTAAAGCTCCTGAAGTTAATGCATCTACTATAGCTTGGTTATTTGGATATTTATGTTTAACTATATCATATTCGTCTTCTTCTAGCATATAATATACATATCTATATAAGTATGCTGATATCTGCTTTCCATTCCAGAATTCATCTCTCCAATAATGAGCTTGCATTACTCTATCAGCTATCATAACTTGAACTATACTATCATTATCCTGTAATAATCCTTGTCCTGATTGATTAAGCATTACAATTAATTCTGGTTGCTTTTCTATAGGAGTTTCTGCATCTAAATAGTCTGTAAACTTTTGCATTGATATAGGAGAACCTGATCCTGCTATACTTAAATCTCCTGATGCCATTATTCTTTAATTAATTCTCTAACTTGTTGTAATTGATATTCAGTGGATTCTTCATACTCTTTTTGTTTTATGTCTTCTTGAGTATTTAGACTAGCCTCAAAATCATCACTACATTTTAAATGTGTATCATAAGCTTGAAATTCAGGATAGAATGTGTGGGTATTTGCTGGAGCTCCTATAGGTATAGCTCTTCCACAATATTCACAAACTTTTTCTTTTCTACCCTTCTTTACACTTCTTACTTCATAATGGTCTTCAGCCATTAAATATTCATGCTTTTTCATATTTCTTTTCTAATATTTCTAGATTTTCTAATATAGAATCTATAGGATCTGATGCTAACATTATATCAAGTATAGTAAATGAATGTACTTGCATTGTTTTATTACCTGATATAGGCTTTGTTTGAATATGATCATTACTAGTAAATTCTTCTACTCTATAATTTGTATATGAATAATCTTTAAAATATCTAGTACCAGGTATTATTGTAACTATATCTCCTTTATTAAACATCTTTTCTCTAGTATTTCTAAATCTTTAATTATATCTTCAATGAAATATTGATTTTTTAGAACAACATCTTTTAGGTCAAAACCATGTAATTGTCCTAAACGTTCACCAGATGTAGGATAACAATAAACACTATGATTACTATTTTCCATACGATCTACTATATAATCAGTATCACTATATTCATCATAACATTCACGATCTTCACGTACTACAATTACATCTCCTTTGTTAAACATATCTTAAAATAAAAAGGGTCCCGATTAAAGGACCCATGTAATTATTCTGTTTTCTCTACCTTTTCTTCAGGTTTCTTTTCCTTAGAATTACCTATTGAATCAAATGCTTTTTTAAGATCATCCATAAGTGACATAAATGATTTACTATTAGCTCTAGTAACTTCTGTATTCCTTTCTAGTAACTCAAATAATAATTCAATATCATCTTTAGCTCTTATAGTCCATTGTATAGTTTCCATTGCAGCAACTACCATAAATATCCAACCTAAAGTAAATATATAACTTACTATTTTATCACACTGAGCTTCAGATACTGATAATGGTCTGTAGTGCCATCCATCTTTTATAAGGAAAAACACTGTTTCACCAATCCAAAATAATATACCAATTAATAATATTGTACTAGCTATCTTATATGTTCTTTTCATTTTGTTTTATAATTATACCTTCGTCTGTAAATAATATGTTATCTGTTTTACCGTTTTTTGAAGCTTTAGTTAATTTAACTATATTAAGTACTATAGCTTTAACTTGTTTTCCTTTACTATCTCTAACTCTATCTTCTATATAATGAGTTATTTCTTCCATATCATCATAAGAATCTATTGTAGTACCATGTAATATAACTTCTATATTTCCATGTCCTTTTTGATCTTGTGATGTCCAGTAGTAAGATACAAAGTAGTAACATTCATGTTTAAATGCTTCAATTAGTATTTTTACTATATAAAATAATATAAATACTGTAGGAATAAATCCTATTATAATACCTATATTATTCATCTTTCTTTTCTTCAGTTGTACTTTCAGGATTGTCCTTAGACTTCTTCTTATCTTTCTTCTTAGCTTTTTTTTCTTTCTTTAACTTTTCAGCTTTCTCTTTAAATGCTTCAAGTTTTTTAGCCATAAATTCTTCAACTTCTTTAATATCAGTTTCATTAGGTTCTATCTCTGTAGGACAGTATTTACCTGAAGCATTATAATTATTGTCATCAAGAACTATGTTAACAAATTCATTGAAATTAAAAGATGATTGTCTAATTTGAGCTGTTACTCCAGTAAGTGTTTGAAGTGGCCCTCCAATAGCTTTACTAAGCATTTTCTTTAATGCTTCAGGTAATTCATTAATCTCAGCTTCTCTTTCACCTAATTGTTCTGAATGTTTAATAGCATTCTGAATATTAAACCAACCATCAGCAAATATCATTGTCATATAGAATTGCTCTACATAATTTCTCATATGAAGATAAACTCTTTCCATAACTCCTGTCATAGTTGTCATGTTAGCTGGTGCTTGATCTTCATCAAATAATTCTTTAGCTAATATAGGGCAAGCTAATGCTTCAAATAAGATAGCAGATCTTACATAATGTACATCTCTATCTGTCAATCCTAATGATGCTGACAATCCTTTTGCTTCGTGATCAAATTGTGGGACTACTAATTTTTCCATGTTATTTTTGTTTTATGATTTTCTTTTCTAATTTATTTAAATTTACTAAGATATTATGCATTACTGTTTCAATATCGTTGTAACGTTCGGTACTAATATCTAAACATGATACAACAAAGTTCTCATCTATAACAAGACCAAACATATCTATTATAGTTAATAATATTAATTCTTTGCCGCCTCTATATTCACTTTTAATAATACCATGATCTACAGCATGATTATTAAAATACATTATTAATCTGTTTTTAGCATCAGGAGTAAAGTATACTTTATCTTCAATATTAATATTATACATATTTCTTTTCTAGTTTTTCAAGATTGATAATTATACTTTCTATAGAAGGGATTGAATTAAGCTTTTCAGATAAATAATATAAAAGCTCAAATCCATATAAATGAGTTTCACCTCCTATACTCTTACTTGACCTATCATACCATTGAATAGTAAATGCACCTTTAGTAACATATTCTATTAAACCATATTCATAATTATTGTAAATAAAATTATTAGTAGTTCTATACCGAAGTGCTCCTTCTCTAGTTAAGTATATTTTAACCTTTTGATCTCCTAACAATTTTGCTGTTTCATGGTCTCCTATAAAAGTTATCATAACTATTTAAATTTATCTGCCAAAGCATCTAGATCTGCAAACATATCTTCTAATGAATAATCAATTGTATCTTGATAAAATACTAAATCATGTTTACCAGCTCTTCCTGTTCTATATACATATTTCTTTAATGGATGATTATGTTGATCTATCCAGATAACTTCACAATCTTCATTATATGTCCCTGGAGGAGTTACTATTACACCATATATAGAATGTATATCCTGATCTCCATATTCCCAATCAGGACCTTTTATAACTTTATGTCCTTTTTTAAAGTTGTCATTTTTTACTATATCTCCTTTAGTCATATTCTTTTATTAAAATATTTTCCACCATTTCTTTTTAGGTAACTTATATCGAAGTTTATCAAGATTATTCAAAATACTATCAAGATCATAATCTGGAGTATTTTCATAAAGTGTAACATCATAAAATCCATCATAACCTATACATAGTACATCTTCCGCAATATCTATCTTTTTATCATTAAGATTATAACCATTTACATATACTATATTATCATTAACTTTATTAAATCTTATTACTTTAAAATATTCAACTAAACGATATTGGTCACTGTTCACTATTATAGTTGCCCATTTAGATAATCTTGTATTAGTTTTATCAATAATAACTTTAGTACCTACTTTAACATTATTTGGTGTTGCTACTATCTTTTCCATTTGTTTTTAAGTTTATCTAAATTACTCATAATTTCATCTATATTATAATTGTTATAAAATTCACAATCTTCTTTTCTAGGTGCATGATCTTGTATTTCTGTTATAAGATCATTGTTTTTATCAAAACCAGTTATTACATATCCATTTTGTTCGATCTTCTTAACGATCATGAATTTCATTTTATTCCAACCATCTTTACAATCATCATCATCCATATAATATCCATCAATAGATAAATTTAGTTTTGCTTTATTTGTAAATTTTATTGAGTCTCCTTCTTTTATTTCCTTCATAATATTAAAATAGAAAGTACAACAGACCAAACCTATAAGGGTAGTATTCCAGGGAACCTATAGCTTATATTAGATCTGCTGTACTTATGGTATATTACTTAGTTATAACTCGTATTGAAGATTGTGATAAGTATACATCACTTACTTTATTATTTACATGGATTTTTATACCATTAAATTCAATTGTAAGATTGATTGTATTCTCTTCTACAGGAAGTGGTGCGACTTTCTTAGCTTGTTTAGCCATTTGCATACGTTCTACAAAAGTAGAATCATTTGGTTTTGATATACTTTTACTAATTAATTCTTTAGCAGAGACTATTTGTCCATTATTTGCTCCATTTATAATTGTTTTCCTTGTATTCACAATTCTGAATACTGATGTTGTAGAGATTCCAACAGCTTTAGCTATTACTTCTAGCTGTTTACCTAGACCTCTCATTCTGATCACTTCTCTGGTGATCTCTGGTGTTACTTTTGAATATGTCATATCACTTTATTTAGTGGCATAGGAGGGCAGATTCGAACTACCACCAGATTCTTCAGCGAATCTTACTAACCATTTATACGACTCCTATATATTATTCAGATTTAGCTTTAGCTATCTTTAATCTATTTATTTCTCTTTGAGCTTTAATCTTCATTACAGGGTCATATGCTACAAGTAATATCTTATGCCATAGTCCCATTAATCCAATTATTACAAAAGATGTAAATAAAAAGTTAAAAACTACATACTGTGACACAATTATATATTGTATATCTGAAATAAGTAACAATACAAATACAACATAATGTCCAAAACACCATGGACATGTTATAAGTTCACCTAAGAATTTATTTTTATCATAAATCCAATTTCTTAATCCTTCAAACATTCCAGATATTGTAACTGTGAATGATATACCAGCACAACATAAACTAGCTGCTAATATTATTAACCAATTTTCCATTTAATTTTTGTTCTAAGTTATTTAAATCGTTTATTATTTCTTCTATATTATATTTGATATATAGTTCAATATCTTCATGTATAGGTTGTCCTGTATGTAAATCTTCGATGGGTAGACCATTGATATAAAAGCATCTAGCACCATAACTTTGAGTACGTACTATATCAATAATCATATATTCTACTGATTTCCATATCGCACTTCTATAATATTCATGATTACTAGCATTTATTAAAGATTTAGTATAATCATTAAATTTAATCTTATCTCCTACTTTAAACATTTTTCAATAAGTTTATCTAAATTATTCATTATTTTACTGATATTATATGGTTCAACTTCTTTAAAGTGCTTAATCCATCTAATATCTGTTCCTGAATTAGATATATAATTATGATATTGATCATACCAATGTACATGAGGTCCAAAATTTGGATTAAGTGAAATAATATCATCTTGACAAATACCATAATGAGATGTTAATATATCAGTACGACTTATAGAATTTAAATCTTCTATACCTTCATATGTTAATTCAACTCTATCTCCTTTCTTATACATATTTTTCTATCAATTTATCTAAATTTTGCTCAATTTCGTTAATATCATATATAATATAATGTTGAATCCAACCTTTATAAGATCCAGTAACTTTTATTTTATTATGATTATAATCATACCAAATTACATCTATATTAGATTCACTATAATATGTTATTATACCATAAGCTGAATTTCTAATATTAGTTTCATTAGGAGCATCAAATACTTTTACACCTTCTTCAGAAAGAGTTACTTTATCATTTAACTTAAACATTTCTTAATTAGTTTATCTAAATTCTCTTCAATTTTCTCAATAGTATAAGGTTCTTCCCATTCAATATGCCAACCATCTCTACAGCATCCACTTTTTCCTATATTTTGATTAAGATCATTATACCAAGTTATATCAGAGGAATTTATTTCAACAATTCCATATCTGGAATTAGCTATACTATCCCATTTTATTAATTTAAATTGTTCTCTTCCTAAATCTGTTAATTGTCTTTTTTCTCCTGGAATCATAATGTAAAATTAAAAAGGGGACCTTTTGAGTCCCCTATCTTACTAATGTATTTCGTCAGAGTCATGAAAACCTTCCACTTTATCTCCATCATTTAATGGAGAATCCCATGGAACAGTTCTTGTAACTTCAACATCTTCTTTTCCTCCACACCCACAGAATTGATCCATAGTTACAGTTAATCTAACTTGTCTGTCTTCTTGAGATATTTCAGTATCTATAACTTTAGCTTTCTCTTTAGAGAACTTCTCTTTAAGAGATTCTAAACCACTCTGTTCTTGATCAGATTCTTGACCTTTACGCTTTTGTAGTGACATATGATGTATTTATTGCTGTTATTGCTTTTGACATATCATCTAAGGTTATTCCTTTCTCCTTAGTTTTTGGAGTAGCTATTACTCTAGTCATGGTTTTACGTATTGCATCTTTACAGATAGCTTCTATCATAGCTCCACTAACTTTCTTAGCAGCAGGTGATCCAAATAAAGATGAAGATGCAAATTCTGCCAAATCTGCAACAGCATCATGAGTTTTAAGTTTCTTAAGATGAATCTCAAAGATCTCTAATGCATCAGGCTCTGTAGGACGTTTGATCTCAATTTTAATATCAATCCTACCTTCTCTAAGGATGGCTTCATCAATAGCATCTTTTTTATTAGTTGCTAAGATAACAATTGGATTATTACCTTCAAAACCAGACATCTCACTTAAGAATGTTGGTACAATAGTAGTTTCTACATCAGATGATCTTCTGCTACCTCTTGTAGGAAGTAATGCTTCAGCTTCATCAATAAACATAATAGCTTTTTTACCAGTACGTTTAGTGTAATCTCTACATTGTGCAAATGAATTCTTAATATCCTGTTCAGTTTTACCAACATACATAGATAACATCTCACCACCTTTCATATACTGAAAAGCTTGTGGATCAATTCTAGTTGCACCAAGTACTGTAGATGCAATAGCTTTTGCTATATATGTTTTACCACAACCTGGAGCTCCATATAAAAGAATACCACAGATAGGTTGAACACCCAATTCTTCTGCTAACTTAGCATTTACCATAGGAAGTTCGATAGCATCTCTGATAATTTGAAGTTGTGATTTAAATCCACCTATATCAGACCATGAAATAAGATCAAATACTGGTGGTTCGATAATAACTTTAAGTTCTTCAGGAACAACACATGCTATAGTTTGACCTACAACAATAACTTCTGTTTCTTCAGGTAAAGTTGGATCAATTGGAGATCCATCAAACATACTAACTTCAGCAGCATATACCATTGATATATCACTTCCTATAGAAACTCTATAATACTTCTTACCATCATGATCAAAAGGACCTGCTAGTATCTTACCAAATCCTTTTTTATCAGAAAGAGTCTCTTCTAATAAATTCTCATATTCTTGAACCTTAGCTTCTAATTGTTCAATAATTTCGTCTTGTGTTTCAGCCATGTTTTAAAGTTGTACGTGTTTTAAAATTTTATTAGTTAATTTACCTATATCTTCAGGTAATTCATTCAAAGCAAAGAATCTATACTCAGTATGTTCTCTGTTAGGAAATTTCTTTGTTACTTCATTTTCTTCTATACGTTCGTGGGATACAAATACTTTAACTAAATATTTTCCATCACTAGCAGTTACTAATGTATCTTGTATTACAGCTGGTACGTAACCAGTTTCTTCAATACATTCTCTTACACAAGCTTCATCATCTGTTTCAAAACGTTTAATAGTACCATGTGAATCAGTACCATATATCTGATATTTAACATCATCAACTATGTAATCTACTTTTCCACCAGGGAAACACCATTCTGATCCATAAGTATGATGCTCTGGTCTTTTTAGTAATAACACTCTACTTTGAGTATCCATTACTATTAATACAACTGATCTTTTCATTATTCAGCGATTGCAGTATATGCTCCAGAATGAATAACTGTATTGATTAGATAACCATTATCAATCTTCACCTGCCACTCCTTTTTAAGTTTAAACAACTTAGCTTTATCCTGTTCAGATTTAGTATAGATACTTCTATCTACAGGTTCTACTTTGTTTAAGTTAATCATTCTTTGTAATAATTCTCTTCTTTCTTGAGCTGTTGCTTGTTCTGCTATTGTCATACTTATTTTTAATTATAAAATTAATTTATTTGTTTTATTTTGTAAGAAATCTACTAATCCTTGTAATTTATACTCATTCTCTGGTAAAGATATATAATACTCAATAGCCGAGTGATTACCCTGTTTTCTAGCTTCTCCAGCTTCATCAAAACATGTTGCTGTAGCTTCAGCTGGTTCTGGTGAACCCTCATTAAAATCACTATATATACCTCTTCTATATGGTATAGCACATTTAGCAAATAGATCTCTAGCTTCATCATTATAACATGATCCAGTAAGCTGTCCATATATACAATATTCTGCTGATAATCCATTAAGATCATCTAGATTAATTTTATCTAGTTGTTCTTGAGTAGCATTTGCTCTTAATAGAGCAGCTTCTCTTTTTACTGCATTTTTTAATTCTTCAGTCATTGTTTAATCTTTTAATTTAAAATTATCTTCCATTGTAAATACTCCTTTATGTCCAGGAAACCAAAATATAGATTTATTAATATCTTTTTTATTAACAATTATATCTTCTATAGTTCTTTCTTCTCCCTTCTTAACTGAGTACTCATCTTCAGTAGTAGTAATATCATCTAATGCTACTATTTTATCACCTATCTTAAATTTAGGTTGATCTATTGTATATCTTCCTTTTTTATTAAACTCTTCAATTTCACTTTCTGTAGCTAACCTAAAATAGATCTCTTTATCAGCTTTATAGTAGCTTTCTGTTGCTCTTCTATCTATAAATCCAATAACCCAATCACAGCTAAACTTACCACTGCTACCAGATATTGATACTCTATCTACAGTTCCTTCTTTTATACTTTCATTACCATCAACACTATTCATATCTAGCAATGCTACTATGATAGTATTATTTACAAATTTAGAGTTTTGATTCATTATCAATTTCTTCTTGTGTAGCTAATCTAAACTTATCTGTCAATCTATAATACCCGTCTATAGTATGTGGTTGATCAAATAATGTAGAAGCAAAATAAAACATAGATTTACTAATGTCTTTAGTTTTAACTATACCATCAATTTGACCCATAACACCTCTTTTGAGAGTATTTTTTTTATCAATTGATATTATCTCATTAGTATCCACTATTATTATATCACCTTCCTCAAAAGGTGATTCAGGTTCTACTATTTTTCTTCCTTTCAAAAACTGTTCTTTCTCATCATCAGTAGCTAATCTAAAGTTCTCTGATTTATAACATCCTTTTCCAGGCACTGTTTGATCAAAGAATACTACTTGATTATCTAATGGTGATATATTTTCACCTACATAACCTTCTCTTATGGAAACAGGTTCTTGATTAGTAGATGATTCTTGATCTATAAGTGAGACTACTATATCTCCTATTTTAAATTCACTCATATTTACTTTCTAATATCTCTAAATTCTTAACTATTCTATTTATATCATATTGATAAAACTCTATTTCACACTTGTGTTTCTTATTTGATCCATCATATATACCCCAATCACTAGTAAAGTTTCCACCTATTTCTAACCAATTAACATAAAATTTTTCAGTACCAGGGTCCTCATATATATAAGTTAAATTATCCTTTAATATCCCATACTTATAACCTATTAAATTTTCATGTACATGACTTAAATCTTCGTTAAAATATCTACTATCTTTATCAACTATAAGCCTAACTTTATCTCCAGCCTTAAACATTATATTTACTTTCCAGTTTATCCAAATTACTTATTATATCTTCAATTTTTATTAAATCATACAATTCTACTTCAATACCAAAATCCTTATTTTCTCTATAATTAACATTATAAGTTTTTGATCTAGAACCATCTTTTAATATAAATTCACCTTCACAAAATGAACAATTAATTTTATCTGGATAAGGTTTATGTTTATCAACTTCAAAATATTGATAATCTATCAATTCAGTAAATTTTAATCTTCCATCTGGATAAAAATATCTAGAATTTAAAGTCTTGACTAATTTTAGTTTATCACCTTTTTTAATCTTTAAGTCCATTTTCTAATGTATCTAAATCACTAATAATTTTATCTATAGAATACAGTTGTATATGTTCAATTTCTACTAAATTACCATTAGACTCGATAACATACATATTAAGTGGATCTTTAGTATTTATAATTTCTTCTTTAGAATTATACCAATTTACTCCTATAGTAGAATTATCTTTTATCCAATCTTTAGCTATTTCACCATATTGTGAATTATAAATATCATCAGATTCATCTATTATAGTGTTAGGATCATTAGATAAGTTATATTCAAAGTTAAATCTATAACCTTCTATATCACATTTCTTTAATACTACTCTTTCTCCTCTTTTAAACATTACAATTTCTTCTCTAATTTATCTAAATCATCAAACATCTTTTCTATTAAATAAGCATTATTATAAACATCAAATGGTTTCTTTAGTAACTTATATCTAGCAGCTTCTGTTGGGGTAGCTGCTCTACATTCATTATCATAATTATTAGCTGGGTTTATAAAATGTACACGTGTATTTTCTTTACCATTACTATCTAACATAGGTAATAAACAGTTATAATTTTTTCTTTGTTTATATACATGATTAACTTTCAAATACTGATCTTTAGAAGATATATAACTAGTATTTAATTTAGTTATTACTATACATTGTCCTTGACTAAATCTATTATTCATCTTCTTTAAATTTTAATTCTAATATATCTAAATACATATTAATATCATCTATTATATATGATTTATCATTAATATCAAAAGGTTTCTTTAGCTTTCTATATCTAATTATTTCTTCTTTAGTTGCTTCTCTATAACTTTCTATATAGTTAGTGTGAATACCAGAATTTATTCTACCAAGACTATCAAGTCTTGGAAATAAATATCCATTGTCACTTTTTCTAGATATATATATGTGATCTTTAAATATATTACTAAAAGATTTACCATATCCTTTTTTGAATTCTGTAATAATATAGTATTTACCTTGTTGAAATATTGTATTATCTTTTGCCATACTTATCTATTAACTTATCTAAATTCATATCTATTACTTCTATGTATTTTTCTATAGGAAAAAGTTCATTTACATCACAAGTAAATACAGAATCTTGTGTAAATATTCTATCATCAGCTATAAGAACTTGAGGAGCTCTTGTCAAGCTTCCAGCTGTAGTTATACAAACCAATTCACCTATATTATTCTGTGACTTATCTCCTTTATATTTATCATACCTAACAATAATAGCCATATCTCCTACTTCATACTTTGTTTTCATATCTATGGTTTTTACATGGGATTGCTCCCATGTCATCAAATCTATCTTACGATTGTATCCTTTGAAGATACTAGACTAGAAAACTCTAAATGATTTATGTAGATTATCTCTATCTACAATTTTAATCTTAATATGAACTTCTGGTTCATTATTTTCATTTAGCTGTTCATCAACAATTAACATAGTTGGAGAAAGAATACTAATAATTTTAGCTTCCCATTCACCATTTACTCTAAGATCTTTAATTGGCTTTTTAGGATCAAAAACAGGTAAAGCTACATCTTCAAACCATACTTTTTCAGTACCATTCTCATTAATGATTAATACATCATATTTTTTACTATCTTTTTTGATATTAAAATATTTACCAAAGATTTTAGGGTCTTCATTATGGATATTAACCTCTTCAACAATTTTCTTTACTATATCAATAGTAATAGTTTTAAGAGTCGATAAGAAATCAATTGTAGCAGTTCTAAGATCTTTATATTCAAGTAGATCATCTACAATCTCCTCTATTGTCTCTAAAGGAAGATCTTCATAAGTCCTATGATATCTAATTCTTCCTGGTCTTTCTAGAAGATTATCATTAATATAAGTGCTATTTGTTGTCAATAAGAATACTCTTCTATATTGATTTGCAAGTACACCTTCCATTACTGTAAGTATATCAGCATTGTTATTATAGTTAGCAGGATACATTTTTTCAAACTCATCAAATACAAGAGTAACTGAATAAGGTATTTTACTAATATAATCTGCTACACCTTCATAAGCTTGTGGAATAATAATAATAGGTAACTCAAGATGATTAGCTATTAATTTTAATTGAACTGACTTGCCAGTACCTTTTACTCCATTTAATAATACACCAAGATTATCTTTGGTAGCATTAAATGTTTTCTTTACACGTTCTGTAAATGCTTTTTCATCTTTACCATATATTTTATGATTTACATGAAAATCTTCTGCTGATTTCTCTAAATAAAATCCTTCTTTAGGAGAGAATTGTAACACATATAGTGCTACTTGTAGAGGGTCTTCTACATTACTTACTTCACGTAGGAAATAATTATTTCCTGATTTAAAATATTTTTGATCCATGTTTTTAGTTTAATTAACCTGGTTTGTTTTACAACTCCCCAGGTTTACGTTTAATTATTTTAACTGCATTAAAAAGTTAGTACCAGCACCAGCTACTGTAGTTGGATATGTACCATCCCATCGGCGTATTCTTTCCATCTCAACTAATAATGGGGTAAGTGTAGCTTGTTTTAATCTATTAGCTTCAGATTCTGCTTTAGCTCTAACAATAGTAGCAGCTGCTTCACCTTCTGCTTTAGCTTTAATTACTGTAGCTTCTGCAACAGCTTGTTTAGCTTGATTCTCAGCTTTAAATCTAGCTTGTATACTAGCATTCTTAGCCTCAATTGCATCAGCCATTGATCTAGGTGGATCTATATTAGATGTCAATTGTTCTAAATATATACCTCTGGAACCAAGTTTTTCCTTTAATACAACTTCAACTTCACTTTCAAATTGAGATCTTTTAGCCATCAATGAGTCAGATGTATACTTAGGTACAATAGCCTTAAATGCATCATATACTGCTGTTTGAATATATCTACCTTCACCTTGTATCTCCTGTAGAGAAGATCTAAATGTTGTATATATTCTAGGAACAGAATCTGACAATACTCTATATTGCATTTTTGTATCAATATTAAATTTAGCAGCATCTACAGTATTAATTGCAAATGGTTTGTAATCTACATTTTGTATGAATGTAGGAAATTCCACAATACGTGTAGTCCAGGTATTATACCACACTCTTCCTGAAACAATAGTGATCTTATCTACACCTCTATTTGTTCCATAAAGATTTAATTTAATCCCTACATTTCCAGCATCGACATTCTCATAAGTAAATGGTTGTACTGCTAATATAATAATTGCAATAATAAGAGGTACTAGAATCTTTACAATTGTTCTAGCTGGTTGTGGAATACCTGATTCCTTTTGATCAAAGTTGTTCATTGTTTAAGTTTTTGATTAATTGTTTAATTGGACCATATAATAACACCATTGCTATTATTACTTCACCTACACCTATATATACTTCAAGGTTAGATGGTTGACTAATATGTATAATACCAAAAGATATTATTACAATTGCCAAAATTACTTTAATTAGATTCATATTAATGTCTGCTTATTCTTACTATTAGACCTATTTTTACTAGGTTTCTTACATCATCAGTTTTCATCTTTCTAATATCTTCTTTAGAGATATTATCCATTTCTTTATCACTACCTGAATAAAAACTAGCTTTCTCATTATCAAGTAAATCCATTACTTGATTTAAACTATTTATCTTCTTCAGACTCATATAAATCTGTTTCATCAAAGGTAAATTCAATACCTTGTTCATCTAGAGCTCTTTTTATAAAGAATATTGGATGTTCTCCAGTAGGAACGATCTCACATCCTGGAACATCTTTTCCACTTTTAATAAATACTGCTTTTAAATTATCTGATTCTAGATATTTAATAGTACCCTCTATAGTACCATTAACAGCTGCTTTTACAATTACATCTAATTCAGCTTTAGTATACTTCTTTTGTATACCCCATTGTTGTTTTAATTTTTCCCACATAATTTTTAAATTTAAGCCCACCATGGTGGTAATTCACCATCAAAATAATAATCTAATATTTGTGACATTGTTACTTCTTCATATACACCACTCATTGCATACCCATCAGTAGATAACTTACCTTCTCTATTTATAATAAAATATGAAAGCATTGATTGTGAATTCCTAGATATAGCATCACATCTAAAGAACAATATATGTGGATCTTCTCTACAGTAATAAAATTTACCTATATTACTAGTCTGCATATATTATCTTTCTAGCTAGTTCTAAATCTGAATTAGTAAATACTCCTTCTGGAAAAGGTATAATATTACCCTTATTATCACATAATTCTGCATAATGACCATTCCAATATACTATTCCATTACCACTACTTATAGCTAAGTCAGAATCTTTATAATTTTGATGATGATATTTTTTAAAAATAGGCAAACCTAAATGTGTTAACCTATTATAATTATCTACAACAGCCACACGAGCATTAAAATAATAAGTATCTTTGGTATATATCTTTTTACATATTTCTATTATTTCATCTACTTCCATAAATCTTCAGGTTTAGTTGCTTGAGAAGTTATTTGATATTTAGAATAATCTTTTCCAGTAAATGTTTTACTCTTTATCTTATATTTTACAAAGACCCAAGGATATCTGATACTAGTTACTATACCTTCCTGACAATCTTTAAACATTGGACTTTCTCTTTCTAGAGGTTGAAGATGTCTTGGTACATAATATACCAGATCATCTTTATTAAAATCTGTTATTGTATTATTACTTCCCATTTTGTTTAAGTTTATTAGTGTTATATAACATAGTTTCAAGTAATGAAACTATTTCTGTGGGAGTAATAGTACTATAGTTATCACGATCTCCATAATTAAAAGTGAATAATACATCTTCATTATCTGCAAGTAGAGTAGTTCCATTAGAATTGTATACTTCACTAACTCTCATAATATATTGCTGTCTACTACTTATATATTCTACTTTTATTAATCTAAATGTTATATATAAACCAGTTCTATCTTGTCCTAAATATCTACAATTTGTTTTCAGATGTAATCTTGATCCATCATCCTTTATAATTACATAATCATCTTCACCTGATTTCCATATTTTTCCCATAACATTAATAAAAAAGCCTATACCAATTTCTCAGTATAGGCTAAACCATAAAACATAAACATTATCTTTAAGCTACTTCTCTTATTTCTATAGAAGCATCATATACTTCTATTTCATAATTGTATGAAGAGTCTCCTAGAGGCTCTGTAACAATCCCATCTTCTGTTTCAATAAGTAGTAGTGTTTGACCTTTACTATTCTTTATAGTGTGGTCTAAATAGCCTTCAGGCTTATCTATTATTTGTCCCATTATATTGTTTTTAAATATTGATTAATATATTTATCAGATTCATACCACATTTTAGCATTAAAATCTTGTCTATATTTATTGTAGATTTTAGAGATATCCTCCATTTGCACACTTGTACAATTAAATTGAATACGATTATCAGTTATTGATATACTAGCTTTACTAGTGATTTTATTAAGTAATTGCATTATGAATAATACATCACCTGCATCCTTAATAGGTATTTGATATGATCTAGTATAATCCTTCTTAAAAGTCTTCTTAATTGTATCTTGAAAGTTTAACTTAGGTTTCTTCCAATCTACTCCAAGTTTAGTAAGTATATCTCTAGCATTCTGTTTTTCACCTCCAATACCTCTATCAGCTAATTCTCTTAATTTAGCTATCTTCTCAGCTGTCACTATTAGAATATTTTAGAATATGCAGACGCACCTAATTTATGATCCCATGCATTTATTTCAGGAAGAGATTTAAGTACTTCTAACTTAACTGGGTCATATGTACCAGCATATATAGCATCAATACCATCTTCATGTGGCCTCATAGATTCTCTGAATAAATTAGCACCATCAGTTCTACCTTTAGATTGATGATAACTTAAATAAATAAATTGAATCTTATGACCTAATTCAATAGATTCAGCTTGAGTCATTCCAGTATCATTCTTTCTAAGATGAGTAAATGCTATCATAAGATCACCAGCTTTTAATCCATGATTTTGAGCATCTATAAGATCTTGAGTAGTAATAGTACCATCTTCTACTTTATCAGCATAATCTCTTCCAAGTTTAGCTTCTTGATTCTTACCTGTTTTAACTTCTTCCTTCAGTGAATCAATCTTCATCTGAATGATTAATGTAATTTTTTCTTTATTCATGTCGTTTTTAGTTAATTATTGGATAATCTAATGGAAGAGTTATTCTTACCATAGTTCTATATACTTCTTTCTCTAAAGGAAGTGATTCATGAATAAATTGAGATGAACCATAATATACAGTATTAGGTTCTAGAATAAATCCTTTATCTAATTCTATATGTCTACAATCACCACCTATTCCAGGTTCTCCATTGAACATACCATTCCATCCTTTACAACCAGCATAATCTGATACTATTAACATACCACCATCTGGATTATTATAAGATAATTTATGAGTTTCAGTATCTAAAGCTCTACCATTTTCTCCTACTTTCCATCCATTTCCACCAGTTCCACTAGATCCCCATCCACACATTTCTGGTATATAATTACCATCTATATGTGCTCCACCTCTTCTATGGGAAGAACCAGCAGGAATCATTTTACCATCAACAGTTAGATATGCTATACCTTCTTTTACAGGAAGGGAGCTAATCATACTCATTACTAACTCTAAAAACTGTTTAGGTATAGAACTAAGATCTGATAAATTAAATGGTAACATTTTAATCTCACCTTCAAATGAAGGAAAAGATACTTCTATTAATTTCTTTGATATTGACTTTATCATATTATTTAAGTTTAGCTTCTAGAATATCTAGATTGTCCATAATTGTTTCTATTTCATATGTATCATCCTTATAACAAAGATGATATTCTTTATATTTATCATATTTACCAATTAAAACCCCACGTATGATGTGATCAGAATCTTTAGTCTTAATTAAAGGCCACCAATTTTCTGTATCTTTAGCACCATAATGTATTTCCTTTATATTTTCAGGAGCTATATAGAATTCACCTTCTATTTCACTACAGCCTGAGTGAAAGTGAGAATTTCTTCCTTCTTCACTAAATATTACTATACGTGTATGATCTATATTATTCTCTGTTACTAATTCCATATTTGTTTAAATTAAAATGGTCTACTCACTTTTTAGCTTTCGACCAACTTAAAACATATCTTACTTACCCAACCAATATAGAAATAATAATACAGCAATATAAATTGCTAACATTAAAGCATATATCTTATTGTGTCCCATTGAATGAAATATTTATCTTTTCCTTTAGTACAAGACCATTAAAGTCTAATACTTCAGGACTAATAGATGATAAAAAAGAAAACATATTACTTAAAGATACAGGAACAGATTCCTTAGCTTCTGTAATAGTCTTCATTGATAAAATACCTGATGATTTAGATAAAGTAATAAATACTCCATCTAATTTAGTTGTGATAGTCTGACCATTGTCAGTTGTTACTATCTCATTGTTTTTGATTTCTGATACTTTCATATTAATCTGTATAAATTATTTTTCTTGCTTGTTCTAATTGTTTTATCATAGGATCTTGAATTCTAAGATATTGAGCTCTAAATGCTGTTCCTCCTATTTTTACAACATCTTTATTGCTATTAGCTGCACATTCATAATCTATATCTTCAACAATATATTGTATAGATATATCTCTATCTAAGTTTCCAGTATCCCATTTATGATTTCTTATCTGACCTGCCCATTCTTTTAAATATACAATGTCACCTATTTTTATATCCATAAATATTATAAGTTTATAAACATATAAAGTTTAAAGATCATCTAAAGCCTTTACAATAGTCTTTTTAGCCTTAATTCTCTTTACTTCTTTATCTTCTTTAGGTATTAATTCAAATGGTTTATAATTAGGATTTTTAATTATAGTAATTTTATTCCATAAATAGTCCCATACGTGCATATGTAATTGAATTGTTTCTTCATAATTTGCCCAATAGTTATAACTATTGCTATCAACTTCAATTGGCTCCTTAATTACTTCTATAAAAGAATTCCAACTCTTTTTTATATTAAAACTCCACAATAAGTGAAGTATAAATACAAATAAGAATGTCATTGGATACATGAATAGTAATAAAAATAGACTAACTATTAATCTATATATAAATCTTATTATAATTCCCATTAAAAAAAGATTTTACAGATCCAATAAAATAATTCAAATATAGAGAATATTACAAGTGCTATAATAATAGGAGTTACTACTATATTTTTATATTCTTTCTTTACTGATTTACTAATAATTACATGTTTACCACCATCTTCTATATATTGAAATACTAATCTAATAAGTCCAATAATTAATGCAACTAAAATCATAATAAGTACTATACCTATATGATTTATTAATACTAATGCTAACATATGTTTTTTGTTTTTAAGTTTTTAATCTTTGTAAATAATTTCTAATGCTTCTTGTAGTTCTTTACTAATAACTTGAGCCCATTTATCTAGTTTATAATTATAAATATAACCAGGTCCAACATAAATACCATATTTATTTGAATCCATATAAGACTCAGCTATACAAGTATAATCTTCATCATCACCATTACTTGATAAAGGAATATAACATACGCCTTCATAATATATAGCTTTAGCATATTGAATTCTACTTTGACTCATGATTTTGCAAATATAGTTCTGTTAAATACGTCATAACAATACAAAGATCCTTAGTTAATTCTTCAGAGAAGTCTTTTATACCATAATCAGCTAAAATTATTCTCTTAATTTGATGTAAATGTTTAATATCTAAATTATCCAACCAATCATCTGCTTTATCTCCTGATATAGAGTATAAAGCATAAAAAGCTTTTTTCTTAGTTATCATTTCTCTTTATATTTACTTGTAAACCAACTCCCTATATATGATGTCATCCATATTAATAAAAAAGATACACCTATAGTAACAAGCATATCTTTTGTAATAATAATATTAAATACTCTAAGTAGAATACTCATAAATATTATAAATATTAAGAATAACGAAAATGATAAAAGGTATTCTACTATAAACTTATAATATCTATGTGTCTTCATTATTGCCTAGCTTTAAGTATAACTACTATTTTTCTTAAACTATCAAGAAATAGTTCATTTGAATCAATTAAATTGTTAGATTCTTTTATATAAAAATCTATTCTTTCTCTTGTTACAGTAGTATCAGTACTTTTTAATTTGCTTTCAAAATAATCAAGTTTAACATCATTAGCTGTCACCTTAGACATTAAAATCTTTGAGTTAGCTATTAGCTCAATCTCTTGTTTTTCTTCTTTAGATAGCTTTATACAGCTTCCTAGGACTACTATAATAAGTAGTAATAATAAATTTTTCATAATTAATCTGGTTTATATAAATATTCTCTTATTTGTTCTAATTCTTTATTTTGTCCATATATACGTTCAAAATCACTATATGTTATATATATACTATCATCATCATCTTCATTTCCAATATATAATATATTACTATCAAGACCAGTATCATGTAGTAATATACAAGGATAATTATAATCCCAATTCCATCTATTTAGTTCACGCCATTTATACCCTAAAGAAAATAGTATATCTTGTAATGATTCATGTTCTTCTTCATTAAAACAATGAATAGCGTATCTTTCTTTAATCATTATAAAGCCAAGTTCTTATCTTATTTAACTCACTTTGTACTCCAGGAGTAATTATTTTTGATAATTTCTCATTGTTTTTTATAGTTGCTATCCATCCTCTCTCATTATTAAATTCTTCATCAATATTATTACCTCTACATATAAACCAATAATTATCATTTTCAAAACTTATAAGAGGATTTGGAGGAATTGTGATTAAATGTTCTAATCCAGGTTTATATACATCACAAGGATAAAAAGTAGCTCCTTCAGTAAAGTTATCTATAACCCATTGTTTTTCTTCATTATTCATCATACAACCAATTTCTTATATCTTGAAGATCTTTATCTCTATTTTGTTTATTTTGTTCGGTAGGGTAAATTAGTTTCATATCATGAATATTATGTATTTTATAATGCATATAAGATTTTTTCCTACTTATCTCATTACTGGTATATATATTATTTGTATGATTATAATTTACCATTATATAATCAGTAACGTTTTGATATACATGTGATAATTTACCATTTTCATTCTCATTTACCCATACATAACCATGGTCATATAAATAATCTATAATATCATTAAAATTATCTTTAGTAGCAGGTATTAATATTTTCTGATCATTGTTTATCATATAACCATTTTCTAATATTATTTAACTCAATACTTCCTCCAGGGGTAATTATAGTTGCCATTACACCTCTATGTTTAATTCTTCCATACCAACCATACTCACTAGCTAATTCATCCCAATCATCTGATAAAATACTTCTAACTATAGTAACATTACCATCTTCGTTAAAATAAATTACTGGATCTTTAGGTACAGTATATATATATTCTTTTAGATTATAATGTTCATTGCGACTAATAATATGAGCTGGAATAAATTGTGTACCCTCTGTAAAATTCTCTATAATCCACTTTTTATCTTCATCAGTCATTGTATATTATTTTTAAAGCTTCTTCTAACTCAGCATTAATACCATATTCTGATATAAACTGAGGTATGGTATATATTTGTTCATCGTCTTTTAAATCATTAGTCCTTAATCTTATTAATATATATCCCTTACCTGCATCATTTATAACTAAATAAGGAAAAGATTCAACATAGGCGGGTATAAATGGTTCTACACCTGGTGATCCGTTCTTCCAATAATAACCTAAAGACTTTAATAATTCATTTATTTCTTCCCATCTTTCTGGATTACGACAATAAATTACTTTTCTAGTCATATAACCATTTTCTTATTTCATATAAATCATCATTACAATCTCCGTCTATAAAAGAATCTATACTTATAACTTTTCCAATAGAAGTACTAGATCCTATTATATAATTATTTTTAGCTGCATGAGGACTAAAATTAATAATCATGAATTTATCATGAGTAATATATGCTCTTTCAGCAGGATCTTTACCAAAATAAGTATATCCCTGTTTTAATAACTCTTTAGTTAATCTATTATATTCATTTTCAGATAGAACTTCTATTGATAATTGTTTTTCAGTCATGATAAATAATTTTAAGTGCTTTTTGTAATCCAAAATAATCAGGATCAGATATTGTCATATAATCATCTAAAGAAATAGCAGTATATCCCTTATCAGTTTTATAATGATAAACTCTTTTAGTTGCACCAGCATATATTCCACATACATATAAATATGGACGACTAGAATCATATGGTACTAGTTTGGTATCTACAGGAGAGTCAACATCACCTGTCCATTTATATCCTTGTGATGCTAATATACCACAAGCTTTTTCGTATTCATTTATATCTTTTGTTTTAATTACGTATGTAATATGCATAATTTTAAATTTAAAATAGTGGCTACTAATTTCACCACTATTTAACGGGACGTATTAATGATAGTAATGTTTTCCTTGATCAATTATATTATGATCATAATATTCATAATCATATAGATGTTCATATAAATGATTACAATTGCATAATAAAGATATTTCTGAATCCTCTATCATATATGAAGTTCCATCATGTGGTTCTAATATTATATCTCCTTTAGATAACCCTCTATTACATGATTCAATAAACATATCATGAGCTTTCTGTAAAAGACAACTAATGCTGGTAGCTTCTACTTCAGCTACTTTCTCATATGAATGAGAATTAAGAGTACCTAATAAATTAAGTTCTCCATTTAATGGAAATAAGATTAAATATTTCATATTATTTGGTTTTAAGTTTCTGTTCAAGTTTATCTAGGTAGTATTCACATACAAATAATGATGCTGGTATTATTCTATCAGTATTAGCTAAGCCATTTTTGATATCATAATACTGAGTATAATAATGTCTATTATCAGCATACATAAAGATTTTATATCTTTCATCTTGATCAACACGATCGTAAATTGTTATTTCTCTTGTATCAACAAAAGGAAGTTTACCTAGTTTCCTATAGATAAGACAAACCTTTCTGAATTGTTCTAAATTATCTATAGTTATATATTCCATCAGTCTTTATATATTATCTTTCTAGCCTCTATCAATTCTATATTAATACCTTGTTTTATAATAGGTGCAAATTTATTCTCTTTCTCAACATATATTATAGCACTATAACATTGGGACCCATAACAACTAACTATTGATTTATTACTCTTATCATAAAGCATTATAAGATCTCTATATATATCTAAATAGTGATCATCAGTTATTTCACAATGATAAGACGTATCAGTTAATGAGTCTTCCTTATGAGATAAATGAGCAAATATAAATACAGTACCAGTAACATATATTTGTCTAGCTTTTTCCAATACTTGTTGTATATCTTCCATATTATTCTGAATATATTATTTGTCTGGCTTTATCAAGATCTGTAACTACCTTTTCAGTAATATCTGCCCATATACCTTGTCTATATAAACTATATGAGCCTCCCATGTCAACACTATTACTACTAATTGATATCACATTAGAACTGGTAATATATATTTCACTACCAGTAACAGTGAAATCTCCACCCCTACCATCGTAATTAAATAAATTTTTATTATTTACTTTAGTACCAATTGGATATTTCTCTTGAGCTTGTAATAATAGTTTTTGTATTTGTTTCATAGTATTAGATTAATAAATAAACTCTCCCTACCTTTCCTATATAATGACTTTCATACATTACGGGACAGGCTCCAGTAGGGAGGTTTATTATATTTTAATATACTGACTTAACAAATGCTCCAGATACTACTTTACCCTTCACATATTCTGGTTTCCAGTAATATTCATAGATATTCCTAACAGTAACTTTAGAATTACCTGATTGAAGTATCCAATAAGGTTCTTCTGCTTTACCAAAGGGTTTTGTCTCAATAATTTTCCATGATGATGCATCTTGGATCTGAGACTTATCAGTAATTATAATGTATGTTTCTTTACCATCCTTATTACCTCCTTCAGGACAGTAATATACTCTCTTACAGCTCGATCCAAATAGGAGAACTAGTACTACTAAACTTAATATTAAATTTTTCATAGATTTATTTTTAATTATTTGCAAATATCATATTAATTAATGATTGTTCACCAGATGAAAAAGATAAAATTGATTTATCCGTTACTTTAGAATTTGAGTATAATATATCTGGTTTAGTATAATCTATACTAATACTAGTTATCTCAAAGTCCTCATCAAATTTCTGCATATCTAAATTAAATCTTTCAAAGTCTTCTTTTGATGCCTTACTGAACTTATTTAATTGCCCCTCTATAAAAAGTATATCATAAAGTCTATACATAGTAAGTAACTTCTGCATATCTGATTCAATTGTTGGTGGACCAGATGATAATCCTAATAGATTTTTAGTCTTTATATAAGTAACAAAACTAGTTAGTAATCTAGTTACAGTACTCATATATACAGGCATACCACTAGATTCAACTTCATCCTCAATCTTAAAATCAGCTTTAAGTACTTTACCTTCTTCTAATTCAAATGATACATGATTACCAAATTGATATGCTGGAATAATAGTACCAGTAAAATCATTATCTGTAAATGTTCCATCAAAAAGATATTGAGCCAAATGAATCTGATCACCTGGTAACTTTTGTTCTCTAGCTACCAATACTCCATTAGTAAACATAGCAGATAACCTTATTATTTTTTTATTA
>Ga0247814_10000038_pt1 | contig 138321 bp, 118 predicted proteins | sample UWRJL179409R1_FD_179947 | JGI IMG/M metagenome (GOLD analysis project Ga0247814, IMG submission 179947) | Plant litter microbial communities from Arlington Agricultural Research Station in Wisconsin, United States - UWRJ-L179-409R-1 | ecosystem: Environmental > Terrestrial > Plant litter >... | reverse complement strand
AAAGGTAGCGTCATCAACAGAAAAAGCAATTGGTTGCTCGGGTAATGATTTTAAAGTATCCAGCAATATGCGCGACGGGATGGCTATGCGGCCATTCTCTTTGGCCTCTACAGTTAAAGCGGTGGTCATGCTGGTTTGCAGGTCAGTAGCCGAAATAGTTAAGTTTCCTTCTTTAATCTCGAACAAAAAGTTTTCAAGTATAGGTAAAACCGTACTGCTGCTTAATGCCCCACTTACTGCCTGTAATTGCTTAAGCAAAGTTGATGTGGAAACTATAAATCTCATATATGTAATTAATAATTAATTATCAAAAGTATAAAATTTAGCGAGCATACTTACGCCTGCGTTTATAATGTTGAAAAATAGCAAATATTAACACTAAAAGCAAGGGTACGGTAGTATTTACAAGCTGCCAATACATTTTTTCGGTTTTAATACGTGCCCTGTTCAGCAAGCGCAATTGCACCTCTTTATTACGCAATTCAATAAGGCCCGAATCATCAGTTAAGTAATCTGCAATGTTTAATAAAAGATTTTTGTTACCATAGGTTTGGCGGGTATAACGGTCATACCCTAAGGGGAATGGCGATCCATCGGCGCTCACCTGGTTTTTAAATATATCTCCATCGCTTACTACAACCATTTTGGTGGGCGCACTCTCGGCAGTTGTAGTTATGGCAGCGCCAACACCCTCAGGCTGCGGCCGGTTTTTAAAGTTTGATGCAAATTTTCCCTCCAGCAAAACAGCTGTTATTTTTGGCTCACTCTGGAAAGCTTTAGGGTCGGGCTCCTGCTCTATGGCTTGCAATGATAGCAAATGCGGTGTTTTTAGTTTTTTGTTATAGATTGACGAGGTTAGCAATACCGTTTTGCGGGTGTTCTTTGTTTCAAGCACATCAATAGTTGACGGAAATTCGCTGTAAATGCCGTCCAGGTTTTTCACAATAGGATGTTTGGACCACGGGATGAATATAGGATAAAACAACCATGGTACCATCTGGATCTGCGCCTGCCCGCCAACGTTTCCGGTGCTCATAGGTATTTGAGCACAGCTTATATCAGCAATCAGATCATAGTTAATGCGCGCGCCGTAAACAAACAGCTGGTCGTCTAGATTTAATTGCCTCGGGAAGGCCATTTGCTCACGAGCTTTGCCCCTAATGCTGTCCAACTCGGCACTTACCTGGTCTATGGCCCACAGCACGCGGCCGCCGCGCATGATGTATTGATCCAACTTAAACTTTTCAGCCTCGGTAAAAGGCTTAACCGGCTTAGCTATTACCAGCATTTTAATATTGAGCAGGCTATCAAAAGGGATTGTTTTTAGATCTACGCGCCCAACTAAAAATCCGTCGGACAGGCTGGCCATGGCATCATTTAGTTGTGCGTCATGCAGTTCATCGTGCCCCGTGGTAAAACCGATGGCAGATTGCCCGCCGCTGCTTACCTTTTTTATTCCTGATACGAACGCGTATTCCAGATTTTGAATAGAGTTATTGATCACTTCATCGGCCGCCAGGCCCATTTCGCGTTGCTGGTATAATAACTTAACCGGTACGTTCTTGCCATTGCTTGTTAACATTGCAGCGGGAACGATGATCTGTTGATTCATGCCGTTCTCTGTAGCTACGCCCAGGTTAGTAGGCTCAAGTCCCCAGGCTTGTAGCTTTGATATGGTTTGCTCTTGCTGTTCTGCAGATTGCCCGGCAAGCGGGTCCAAAAATTCAAATTGCAGCCTGCCGCCGCTGTAAGCTTCAAGATCTGACAGCATATCACGCGTTTCATTCTGTAACCGTTTCATGCCGCCGGTCAAGTTGCCTTGCAGATAAACGGTAACCTTTACATCGGCAGGTAAATGGGCCAAAATATCGCGACTAACATTTGAAATTGTATAGCGTTTCTCTTTGGTAAAATCAAAACGGGTAAAGGTAAATGCTGATATAACCACCAGTATCACCAATGCTATCAGTATTTGCAACACCGGCTCTTCGCGCAGGCTTTTTTGCCTTTGGCGCAGCAGCACAAATAGCGTAAGGCTTAAAAATATACCTGTCAATACAATAAAATATACCAGGTCGCGAGTATCTAACACACCCCGACTTATAGCGGTATAATGTTGTGTTATACCTAATCGCTGTACACCGAAACTTTGCAGCGATAGCAAACTGCTCAACGAATCAAAGCCGCTGTAAAAAAAGAAGCAGGTAAACACGGCAATGATGAAAGCGATGATCTGGTTGCCGGTAACTGCTGATGCAAACAAGCCTATGGCCGCAAACGCGCTTCCTAATAAAAACAAACCTATGTAGGAGCCTATTGCCGCCCCTGTATCAATATTGCCCTGCGTGGCCCCTAATGTATATACAGAATAATAATAAACCAGCGTAGGCAACAAGGCAAACAAAACAATTATTACTGCTGCCAGGTATTTGCCTGCTATTATTTGCAAATGCGTTAACGGGCGTGTAGCCAGCAACTCAAAGGTACCTTCGCGGCGCTCCTCGGCAATGGCGCGCATGGTAATGGCAGGCACCAGTAACATAAACAGGAATGGCGCGGTATTAAACAGGCTATCTAATCCGGCGTAGCCGTAATCTAAAATACTTGAGTCTGGGAATACCCATAAAAACAGGCCAAGCACTACCAAAAATATACCAATGGCAAAATAAGCCACCAGCGAGCTTAGGTATTGGGTGATCTCTTTTTTTAGGATGGACAGCATATTGCAGGCGAAATCTTTGAACGCCGAAAATACAAATTTATAACGAGGTGGCTAACTATGTATTTGGGTAAATATTGGGCAATAACAAATAGTAGGTGTAGCGTAGCAGGGAGGCTACACCTGATAAAAACCTGCTACAAAAGTAGGCCGGGTTTTATCAAACAAAAAAGCATTAACAATGAAGGCACTCAGAAATCCCCCTGTCGTTACAGAGTGTTTGATTTGTTTGTTTGCATTTGTAAATCAATAAGTTAAATTTGTTAAACTAATTATTTACTAAACTATCACTTATGAGCATAAGCCAGCGGGTAGCTGCCCACAAATATATTTACTTTGGATCAGTATTGTTAGGCATAGCCTTTATAGGCACGGGCCTGCAGCATTTAATATACCTGCACTTTGTTGCAACACTTGTACCCGCTTATATGCCCGTGCCGTTGCTTTGGGCGGGGTTAACCGGTGCAGCCATGATACTGGCAGGTATCAGTTTTTTGTTGCGACGGAGCAATACGCTTGCAGCATTGCTGCTAAGCTTAATGATGGCCGGTTTTATTGTGATGATACACATACCAAAATTAATTTCGGCCCCGCACGAGATTAACAACTGGATACGCGCCATGCAGGATATTGCCATTTTAGGCACGGCTATGATGCTAACTTCAATAAAAACATTAAACAAGGCCGGAGGGTATTTATATGCCCTGCCAATTATATTATTAGGTGCTGCGCATTTTATGCATCCTGCTTTGATCACGCCAAAAATTGCCTCTTATTTACCTGCTACCTCCGTTTTAGATTTTATTGTTGGCGCAGCAATGGTAGCCTTAGCGGTTTGTATCATCGCTAATCGATATGCCCGGATAGCGGCTTTCGCATTAGGTGTAATGTTGTTGGTTTTCGCGTTGTTATATAGCGTACCCACTTTGGCAGCAAATATTAAAGACGGTGCCGAGTGGACAACGTTTTTACTGTCTGTGGCAGTTGCATGCGGTGGTTTTGTTGCTGCGGGGAGGGTTAAATAATCTTTTCCGAATAACGTAATATTAAACAAAGCAAGTTACGTTTTAGGGGATAGTTTATTTGGCAAAGTAAAATTTAAAACAGAAGAGCAAAATGGTGATCAAAAAATAACGCATACTGCCAAAGGTTATTTTAGGAATAAAATTGCTGGCCTTTAAACAAAGTGTTTTTATGCAAGCATAAACTTAATAATCAAAACATGTTGGCATTAAAACTGTCTTATATGATATAAAAGGTAAAACATGGTTATTCTAAAAATAAACGCTGATACCCCGCAAGAACGCGACGTGAAAATAATAAGTGATGACGGCACCTGGGATACCGGAACCTATCATATCTATGCGGCATCTTCGTTTGATGATATAGAACCACTTGAGCCGCGTGATAAAACCAGCACCGACTATTTGGGTGAGTTACTGCTGGATAAAAAGAAAACATTGTGGAATTACAAACAGTCTGCTTTACAGCCAGAAGAGCAAAAAGAAATAGCCGACTTTGTTATGGATTATCAGGCACCGGACGGGGTGTATTGATTGAACCTGATATTAAAATTTGCTATCCTATATAAATATCGGGTCTTGCCTGTTATCTCAAAAGAAAATTACTTCTAATTTGGCTTCACTAACGCGGTAAAGCATGGAGCAATTTTTGTGTATAAATACTTTTCGTAAATTTTCGTCCCGACCGACTGTTTTAAAAATGAAAGGAGAATCAGCAATGGTCTCTAATATTTCGTAAACTCGCCTCCTAAATTTATTACGCTCTCCTTCTCCCTACCTTTCCTGTATTCGATTTCCAATAGCATCGAACGTATCATCTGCCTCGTAAGTAAAAATTATTTTAAATGGCATTATTCAACCGGATACTTCCTTTTAATTTCTTCAAATGTTTTAGTTCGCCCGGCTTTTATGTCTTCAAGTCCCCGTTCAATTCCCTCTAATACGTGTTTTGGCAATTCTGCATCATCGCCATCTTTTATAAAGGTATATATGCTGTTCGTCTAAAAAAGCAGCAAAAACTTTTTCCTGGTCTTCTGTAGGTGTTATTATATAGGTGCTCGTATTCCAATATAAGAATTTCCCTACACGAATGCTTCATTTTTAACCCGAGTTAGCCCATCTCATTGCTATAAACAAGGAATAAGCGCTAACGATTTATCTTTATCCTATCAATTCCGTACCCCAATTGCCCATCCATATCGGCGCCCTCAATTACTATAGTGTAATCTGCTGATCTATCCGCGGTAAAAAAAGACACCGTTGCTTTACCGGCTGCGTCTGTTATTAGGTTGGGCTCCCAATGAAGGGTTGTGCGCAGATCGGTACCTATACCATTATGGCGGTTATTTGCGGTATAACGCGGGCGGTAAAACTGCCTGGCCAATGTAAAGGGCAAAGTTTTGTATAAATAAGTACCCGGCACAACCTGCATAAAAGGCCCGTGCTTTGAGCGGGTAGTTATTTCTAACCAGGCATCAGTATGGTACTCCGGAATCCCTCCAAACTTCGGCGTTGGTAAATAGCTCATCCCATATCTTGTGTCGTACTTATCGCTCCACATTAATTCAATTCCTGTAATATCTTCGGCAGTGTAGTAATCTAAATAACTTTTAATCAGTTGATATCGCTGCTCAATGTTTTGTTTACGATAAAAGTATTCCAGATCCATTCCGTCGAATACGAAATGTAGTTTTTTATAATTGAGCACCCATGTCATCGGAATAGACCCCCCATTGGCTACGGGCACCCATCTTCCCCGTTCTGTTATTCCGATTATTTTCTGGTGCAGCAGGTCGTTCAAGGTCATTTTTTTAGCTTTTGCCAGCTCCTGCTCATCAATTATCAGGTCGGCTTCGCCCGGACCGTTAAGGTTTTTTGATCCTTTGATCACTTTTTTTGAAATGATGTTAACCTCCTTTAGCATGTTGCCCTCGCCTTTGTAAAGCGAGAGCGCTTTTGCCTGCTCTGTTTTTAGTTTTGAATTGGTCAGCAGTGCACTGTCTGTATTCAGGTACCAGGGTATGGTTAATGGCGATGGATTAAAAACAGGTAATTTTAATTCATCCATATCTATCTTCACATTGTTCTCCTTGCCGTTTTTATTGCGTGCCTGTAGTTTAAATATTGCGGTATCTACAGGCAATAATCCCTTAAATATAAAACGTCCGTCGGTATCGCTCAGGGTATCTTTAACTATTAGCGGATTGTTGGAAAGCAATACTATGTTTGATCTGTTTATTGGCTTACCCAAAGCATTGGTAACTTTTCCGGATATAGTAAACTCCGGCTGAGGTTTATAAGCAAAGGGCAATTGGGGATGAAACACCTCATTCCACCCGTAACCCACCCATCCTTGGGTAAGCATCAGGTTATCAAGCTCCAACTCTTTATTTTCGCCTAAGTAATAGCCGGGTTGCTCAATTTCTCCTTTTAGGTCTGATGTTAAAAGCAGATTGTTAAGGATATTGTTGCCCAGGCTATCTAACTTCACCTGGCTATTATCGGTAACTGCTACCGAGAAATTGCCCTGCACAGGTTTGCCTTCCTTATCGGTTACTGAAAAATTAAGGGCCACGCTGTCTCGCTGTGTATAACCGGGCTTATCTGTTGCTAAATTAATACGGAGTTCGTCATGATGGTTAACAAATACTATGCGCTCATTTAAAGGCTGATAGCTGTTGTTGAGCAAGCTAAACCGGGCTACGCCTGTGGGGAACAGGATTTTAGCTATGGTTTTGACTACCTTGCTAACATCTGCAGAGAAATTAATGCTTTGCGCATAGCAAACTATCCCACGCGATTGGCCCAAAAGATAAAAGGTTCCGCTGGTTCTGCCATCCGCGCTTAGTGTTATTTGTAATGAGTCGGCATTGATGCTCTTTACAGCTATTGTAGTACCTGTTAATTTAACAGGCGGCAGGGGGAACGACTTGCTTATACCGTTTATCCTGGCAGTATAAACTTCGCCGGCTTTGGGTGTAATTATAAAGCTTCCCATACCCGCATGGGTGGTATTAAACTGTGATACCACCTCTCCTTTATTATTAAATAGCCTGCCTGTGATATTTGTTCCTTTGCCATCTGCCGACAATGCTTTAACGCCTATTCGGCTTGCAATACCCGCTACCATGTTACCGCCCTCGGGTAAAAACTGCACATCGGTATCGTCGGGCCGGTTAACTTTTACAGGTATGGTAAGCTCAGGGCTTCCGGCCAATTGCGCTTTTAAACTTATTGAGGGGTTGTTAACGTCTTTGGGTATGGTAAAATTGAATTGAATTCTGCCATCATTGCCGGTGGTCAGCTTGTTTTTCGACAGGTTTTTCTGGCCGTTCATCACTTTCAGCTGTACATCCTTAAATCCCTGTAACCTGCCATCCAGATTACTGAACATCAATTCGCCTTCCATTTTATCACCAGCCTGCTTAAAGGCTGCATTGATAAGGAGGGGATTATTAGCCGCCGATATGCTGATGTTTTTCTTGAATATGTAGTCATCGCCAAAGTTGCGCATCCAATTGGTGTAGGCCCTAAGTATGTAGTTGCCCTGAGGGGTTTCCACACTGTCAAGCACTATATCTCCCCATGTTAGTCCATTCTCTACAGGCACCATTATGCGTTTTGCGGGCTTGCCATCTGCGTCGTCCAGATCTACATATAGTAACCCGCTGCGACCCGACGGCCTAAGGTAATCAGCATCTAATAAATAGGCCTTAAAGCGCATGGTGTCGCCCTGGGCGTAATAAGGCTTGTCGGTTTGCAGGTAAAGTTTCTCTACAGGTTTAAGTTCGCGGAAGGCAGACAACGCAGATACGCTGCCGGATAAATGCTTGTCTGCAACTGATTGGGCCCGCGCTGTAAAAACCAAAAATAGAATGGTTATTGTTATCAATAAATGCAATTGTGTATTTAAATAACCGATTAACCTATACCTGAGACTATTCATATGCTATTGATACTTCATCGTATTTTTATATGCTCTGTTCCATAACCCAACTGCCCGCCCAGGTCCGCCCCCTCAACAATTACCGTATAGCGTGCTGATCTATCCGCACTAAAAAAAGATACGGTTGCTTTACCCCGGGCATCGGTTACTACGTTGGGTTCCCAATGCAAGGTTGAGCGCAGATCTGTACCTATGCCCTTATCGCGGTTATTTGCCGTATAACGCGGGCGGTAAAACTGCCGGGCAAGTGTAAAAGGCAAAGTTTTGTATAAATAAGTACCCGGCATAACCTGCATAAACGGCCCATGTTTTGAGCGCGTGGTAATTTCTAACCAGGCATCTGCGGGGCTGGCAGAAGGGCTTGGAAAAAATCTAATGCCGTAATTGGCGGTGTACCTGTCATGAAACATCAGTTCAATACCTGTTATATCCTCGGCAGTAAAGTAATCCAGGTAGCTTTTAATGGTAAAATAGCGTTCTTCTATATTTTGCCGTGGGTTAAAATAATCCAGGTCAATGCCGTCAAACACAAAATGCAGCCTTTTAAAATTTACAAGCCATGTCATCGGAATAGCTCGCGATCCGGGGGGTCTCCAGTATCCACGCTCTGTTAGGCCTATTATCTTTTGTCGCAGTAATTCGCCCAGGGTTATTTTATTAGCCTTTACCAGTTCTTCCTCATCAATTATTAAATCTGCCCCGCCGGGGCCGTTCAGGTTTTTTGATCCCTTTATTATCTTTTTTGAAACAATGTTAACCTCGTTAAGTACGCGGCCCTCGCCTTTGTAAAGCGAGAGCGCTCTTGCCTGCTCTGTTTTTAACTTTGTATTGTTTAACAGTATGCTGTCTGTATTAAGGTACCAGGGCACCGTTAACGGCAATGCGTTGAAAACAGGCCACTTTACCTCTTCCATTTCTATCTTAACATTGTTCTCCTTTCCGTTTTTATTGCGGGCCTGTAATTTAAAAATAGCGGTATCTACCGGAAACAGGCTTTTAAAAACAAAGCGGCCTTCGCTGTCGCTAATCGTGTCTGTAACCGTTAAGGGGTTATTGGCAAACAGCACTATATTTGATCTGCCTATGGGCGCGCCAAACGCATTGGTAACTTTTCCCGCTATAATAAATTCTGGCTCGGGCTTGTATGCTACCGGCAGTTTTGGATGAAACACTTCATCCCATTCATAACCTACCCATCCCTGGGTAAGCATCAGGTTGTCAAGCTCCAATTCTTTATTTCCGCTGAAGTAATAGCCGGGTTGCTCAATTTCTCCTTTTAGGTCTGATGTTAAATGCAGGCTGCTGAGGATATTGCTGCCCAGGCTATCCGTTTTAACCTGGCTATTATCGGTAACGGCTACCGAGAAATTGCCCTGCACAGGGTTTCCCTGCTTATCTGTTACCATTACATTCAGGGCAATGCTATCACGCAACGTGTAGCCGGCTTTATCTGTTGAAACGTTAACGCGGAGTTCATCATGCTGGTTAATGAACACTATGCGCTCGTTAAGTGGCTGATAGCTGTTGTTAAGCAAACTAAACCGCGCAATGCCCGTAGGGAACTGGCTTTTAGCTATGGTTTTTACAACTTCATTAACACCGGCAGAAAATACAACACTTTGGGCATAACAAACTATCCCGCGCGATTGGCCCAACAAGTAATAGGTGCCGTTTGTTGCCGGGTTAGCACCTATTGTTATCTGCAGCGAGTCGGCATTGATGCTCTTTACAGATATTGTGGTTCCTGTTAATTTAACAATTGGCAACAAGAATACCTTGCTTATACCGTTCACCCGGGCAGTATAAGCTTCGCCTGCTTTTGGTGTTAATGTAAAGCTGCCCATACCTGCGTGGGGTGTGCTGAAGTTTGCAACCACTTCACCCGCTTTATTAAACAGGCTGCCGCTAAAGTTTACACCGGCTCCATCTGCCGACAGTGCTTTAACTCCTATTCTGCTTGTAATACCCGCTACCATGTTACCGCCTTCGGGTAAAAACTGCACATCGGTTTCTTCGGGCCGGTTAACTTTTACGGGTACGGTAAGTTCCGCGCTCCCCGCCAATTGCGCCTTTAAGCTTATTGATGGCTTTACAGCATCGTCCGGGATATTAAAGTTGAATTTGATCCTCCCGTCTGCACCGGTAGTTAGTTTGCTTTTTGAAAGGTTTTTTCTGCCGTTCATTACGTTTAAGCTCACATCTCTAAACGCCTGTGTTCTGCCGTCCAGGCCGCTGAACAGCAGTTCGCCTTCTATATTATTGCCTGTTTGTTTAAAAGCGGAACTGATGAGTACCGGGGAATTTACAGTTGATATACTGATGTTTTTCTTAAAAATATAATCATCGCCAAAGTTGCGCATCCAGTTGGTATATGCTCGTAGCGTGTAGTTGCCATGCGGTGTTTCCACAGTGTCAAGCACTATATCTCCCCAGGCCAATCCGTTCTGCACCGGTACCATGACGCGTTTTGCAGTTTTTCCAGCCACATTATCCAACTCTATATACAACAGTCCGCTGTGCAGAGCGGGTGTCAGGTAATCGGCATCTAACAAATAGGCTTTAAAACGTAGGGTATCTCCCTGAGAATAGTAGGGCTTATCGGTTTGAACGTAGAGTTTTTCTATGGGTTTAAGCTCGCGCAAGCTTGATAGCGCTGATATGCTATTGCTCATCTGCCTCCCCGGCACTGATTGCGCACTACCGGTATGAAACAGAAATGTAAAGACTATGAATAACCCTACATATAGGCCGGCAACTGAGCGAGAAGATATCTGTATGTTAAACATTGCAAAAAACTTTAGGATTGCCCGTATTAAGCTCAATTATATTGTGACTGCGCGGTTATTGGGCTATCTATTAAGGCTATTTAAAGGGTTTTATAAATGTAATTACAAAAGCAATTATTTGCAACTAATTTTTTAGGAGATTAATAATTTAATGGAAAGCCAAAAAACTGGAAATAAAAAAACCGCCTCGTAAACGAGGCGGCTCATCAATTAACCTATCAAACTACTACTGCCTTACCCACTCTACCGTACTCGTTTTATTACCGGTGCTTAATTTATTAAGTGTTACCACTGTTATGGTTTTGCCGTTGCTGCTCATGGTCATGGTACCCACTTCAGACCAAATGGCTTTTATAGGCACACCCAGTTGCGATTCGATGTTTTGCTCCACGCATTCCCAAACGTATGTAGATTTCTTTACAATGTTTTTGAATTTAATGCCGCCGATGGATACGAACCCTTTGGCCGCAGCTTGCTGCCACGATGGACTAAAGGCTGTAAATATGCCGGTATTGCCGCTTATAGAAACTTTAGTTCCGCCATCGTTCGCCCATACGCCGTCAAGGCTAAGGTTAATTACAACTGATGTGGTGAAACTTACTTCTGAGCCGTATGCTGTGCCCACGCCGTTGGTAGCATAAGCGCGCACATAATATTTAGTGTTTGACAATAAACCACTGATACCGCTGGTAAAGGTGCCAGTACCTGTTCCGTTAGTGGTTTTGGTACCAAGCGCAACCGTTGGCGAAGGGCTTGTACTCCAAACCACACCGCGGGCAGTGACTGTACTATTGTTTCCGCTGGTTACATTGCCCCCACTTTGCGCGCTGTTGCCGGTAATGTTGCTTATGGCTGTTGTTGTAACTGTAGGTACGGCAAGCGTCTGCGTAGTAAAGCTGATCTCGTTACCGTATCCGGTGCCTACAATGTTGGTGGCGTAAGCACGTACGTAATACTTGGTGTTAGGCAACAAATTTGCTAAGCTGCTGGTAAAGGTGCCGGTACTTGTTCCGTTGGTGGTTTTTGTAGTAAGCGCAATGGTTGGTGCAGGGCTTGTACCCCAAACAACTCCCCGCTGTGTAACGTCGTACCCGTTATCTTTGGTTACCGTACCGCCGCTGGCGGCTTTGTTGCTTTCAATACCAGAAATTGCGGTGGTGGTTAACTCCGGAATGCTTAGCTTGTTGTCGCCGGGGCAGGAGAAGGTATACTCCCATTTAGTACCACCATCTTCGCAGCCCGATACCACAACTTCAATTTCTGTTCCTAAGGTAGGGTTGTAGGTAAACAAAAACTCTGATTTTTTACCGACATAGCCCAGTGCTTCGGTAGCCACAGAGCAGTCAAGGGCCTTGCGTAATTTGCTACGCTCAATAGATGGGCCTGTGCCACCTATCCAGGTACCGTTCTGAAAAATATCTATTTTGTCTTTAACATTAAAAGTCTGGTAAGCAACTTTTATCTGGCCGCCGGTTTCGGGCACTTTAAATAAGTTACTGGTAAGCCCCTGCCCGCCCGATACTTTAGTAACTCCGCAACTAACCGGCTTAGTAACAGTTACCTTAATCTCAGTTGTTGAACTCACCTTTCCGTTTATATCGTAAAATTTTAGTATCAGGATAAAAGTACCTTCACCAATGTTTTTTGGCAGGTTTAAGGGAATATATACGGTGGCGTTTTTTATACTGGCATTAAGAGGTAAATCCCAGTATTGGTTTGACCCTTTTACCTGCACATATACGCCCTTGATATTATTGAGCGCTCTTACATCGGTAAGCATAACCAGCTTGCTCCCTGCGCTATATGCTACGTCTTTATCAAGATTTAATACCGCCGGAGCTTCGGCAGCCGGAGACGACGTAGGAATTGCGCCGGTAATTACAGTAGCACCATTAAGGGTAAAAACCTGTGCAAGGGCGTTAGCATCAGTAGGTGATATTTCTCTGTTGGGATCAGGCGTAACTATGCCGGTATCCGGTGTCGGTTCGTCTGCCCCGCCTTTTTTACAGGCGGTTATTACTGATAAAAATAAAACAATTGTTATTAAACTGTAGAGGTATTTCATATGCACATTTTGAAGCGAAGATACCCCTGTACATACCACTACACAATACCCAATAATGGGTAAATTTAAAATCTTAACTTTTAGTTATTTGCCCGGTCGTTTACGTCATGCCATCAATCAGCCCTACAAATAATAACATATACTTCACCAAAAAAGCCATCCCTTTTGCAGGAATGGCTTTCTTTAATATTATCGGATCTTCCGGTACAGTTAAACCTTGATCTCCACTTCAACACCGCTTGGCAATTCAAGCTTCATTAAAGCGTCAACAGTTTTTGAGTTTGAGCTGTAGATGTCTAACAAACGTTTGTAAGAACATAATTGGAACTGCTCGCGCGCTTTTTTGTTTACGTGCGGTGAACGCAATACTGTAAATATCTTCTTTTCAGTTGGTAACGGAAGTGGTCCGCTAACTACAGCACCCGTAGGTTTTACTGTTTTTACGATCTTCTCGGCTGATTTGTCAACCAGATTGTAATCGTAAGATTTTAATTTGATTCTGATTCTTTGGCTCATTTTGTTGATTTTATAACTACGCTAAGAGCTATTTGTTAGCGCAATTGGTTATTTATTTTTATAAAGTTGATTGGCAACTAATCTCTAATCACCAATCAACTAATCATTAATTCTTAGTTGTTGCCTGCGGCTTTTTTGCCTCTTGCTTTGGCAACTATTTCGTCCTGTACGTTACGTGGCGCTTCAGCATAGTGATCAAACTCCATGGTTGAAGTAGCACGGCCAGATGTAATAGTACGTAACTGGGTTACGTAACCAAACATTTCTGACAATGGTACAGTAGCTTTAATTACCTGTGCACCTGCACGTGAGTCCATACCCAAAAGCTGACCACGACGACGGTTCATATCACCAATAACGTCACCCATGTTTTCTTCAGGAGTTAATATCTCAATTTTCATGATCGGCTCCAGCAATACCGGTTTACATTTTGGCAATGCTTCGCGGTAAGCCATCTTAGCGGCTAACTCGAAAGATAGCGCGTCTGAATCGACTGCGTGGAATGAACCGTCAATTAAACGTACTTTTAAGCCGGTAAGCGGATAACCTGCTAACACACCATTTGCCAAAGAAGCCTCAAAGCCTTTTTGTACTGATGGGATAAACTCACGTGGGATTGAACCACCTGAAATTTCGTTAACAAATGTTAAACCTTCTTTACCTTCGTCGTTTGGTGATAATACAACTTGTATATCAGCAAATTTACCACGGCCACCGGTTTGTTTCTTGTAAGTTTCGCGGTGTTGTACACTACCTGTAATAGCTTCTTTAAAAGCTACCTGTGGCGCGCCCTGGTTAACCTCAACTTTAAACTCGCGTTTTAAACGGTCCATGATGATATCTAAGTGAAGCTCGCCCATACCGCTAATTACGGTTTGACCTGTTTCTTCGTCAGATTTTACGTGGAACGTAGGGTCTTCTTCAGATAACTTACCTAAAGCTATACCTAATTTATCAACGTCAGCCTGAGTTTTAGGCTCAATAGCTAAACCAATAACCGGGTCAGGGAAATTCATTGACTCCAATATGATCGGGTGTTTCTCATCACAAAGGGTGTCGCCTGTTTTAATATCCTTAAAGCCTACTACCGCAGCAATATCACCTGCACCTACGTTAGGTATAGGGTTTTGCTTGTTAGCATGCATTTGGAAGATACGAGAGATACGCTCTTTACTGTCAGAACGCATGTTGTGGATATATGATCCTGCCTCAAGGTTACCAGAGTAAACACGGATAAAGCATAAACGACCAACAAACGGATCGGTTGCAATTTTAAATGCTAAAGCTGCAAACGGTTCTTTTTCTGATGGTTTACGTAAAATTTCTTCGCCGGTATCAGGGTTGGTACCAATAATACCTTCCACATCCATAGGTGAAGGAAGTAATTCCATCACATAATCAAGCATGGTTTGTACACCCTTGTTTTTGAATGATGAACCGCAAACCATAGGAACGATCTTGGCATCTAAAACAGCTTTACGTAAAGCGTCAAGCACTTCGCGCTCGGTGATTGTTTCAGGAGCGTCAAAGAATTTCTCCATTAGGCTCTCATCGTAATCAGCAACTGATTCCAATAATTTTTCTCTCCACTCAGTAGCTTCTTCAAGCATATCCTCCGGAATTGGCACTTCAGTAAAGGTCATACCTTTATCATGCTCATTCCAAACAATACCTTTCCAGTTAATCAAATCAACAACACCTTTAAAGTTCTCTTCAGCACCAATTGGTAATTGCAAAGGCACAGCGTTGCTGCCTAACATGCTTTTTACCTGTTTTACAACATTTAAAAAGTCGGCACCGCTACGGTCCATTTTGTTAACAAAGCCTATACGGGCTACATTGTAGTTGTTAGCAAGGCGCCAGTTAGTTTCTGATTGTGGCTCAACACCATCAACAGCAGAAAAAAGGAAAACCAAACCATCCAGTACACGTAAAGAGCGATTCACCTCTACGGTAAAGTCCACGTGTCCCGGGGTATCAATAATATTGATGTGGTAGTTTTGGCCCCTGTATTTCCAACCAACTGTGGTAGCTGCAGATGTAATGGTAATACCACGTTCCTGCTCTTGCGCCATCCAGTCCATTGTAGCCGCACCTTCGTGTACCTCGCCTATTTTGTGGCTAACGCCGCTATAGTAAAGAATACGCTCAGTTGTGGTGGTTTTACCAGCATCAATGTGAGCGGCAATACCTATGTTTCTTGTATATCTTAGATCTCTTGACATGTTTTTTTTATTGAGTGAATGAGCAAATGAGCGAATTAGTGATTAGTATAACGTTACCAAATCAACAATTCACTCATTTACTCAATCACTAATTCACTCATTAGAAACGGAAGTGTGAGAACGCTTTGTTGGCCTCGGCCATTTTGTGCGTATCTTCTTTCTTTTTCACTGCTGCACCTTCACCTTTAGCTGCTGATATGATCTCGCCTGCTAATTTCTCCATCATGGTTTTTTCTCCACGACGGCGTGCATAGCTGATCAACCATTTCATACCCAAAGCCACTTTACGCTCCGGACGAACCTCTGTAGGTACCTGGAAGTTAGCACCACCAACACGGCGGCTTTTTACTTCAACTGCAGGCATAACATTGTTTAAAGCTTTTTTCCAGGTTTCTAAACCGTTCTCGCTTGTTTTCTTTTCAACAATCTCTACTGCATTATAAAATATAGAATACGCGGTAGATTTTTTACCATCGTACATCATGTTATTTACAAACCTGGTTACCAAAATATCATTGAATTTTGGATCAGGAAGAAGGATTCTTTTTTTTGGTTTTGACTTTCTCATTACTACTATCCTCCTTTAATTATTTCTTTTTCTTAGCTGGTTGACCTTTTACCGGAGCAGCTGCCTGACCTGGTTTAGGGCGTTTAGTTCCGTATTTTGAACGACGCTGATTACGACCGGCAACACCAGAAGTATCTAAAGCACCACGAATGATGTGGTAACGCACGCCCGGTAAATCTTTAACACGACCACCACGTATCAAAACGATAGAGTGTTCCTGCAAGTTGTGGCCTTCACCAGGGATGTAGGCGTTAACTTCTTTACCATTGGTTAAGCGCACACGGGCAACTTTACGCATTGCTGAGTTTGGTTTTTTAGGGGTAGTGGTATACACGCGTGTGCATACGCCTCTTCGCTGTGGACAGCTGTCCAACGCTGGCGACTTACTCTTGTCAACCAGAGCTACTCTACCTTTTCTAACTAATTGTTGAATAGTAGGCATTCTTTCCTTTTTTGTCTATTTGTTTTTATCCCGGTTTTCGGGACTGCAAAAGTACAGGTTTATTTTTTGATAGTCAAGCGGTTGGGGTAATTTTTTTCTGATAAGTTGGCAAATAGGTGATTAAGGTTGATTAGGCGGTTGGTTGACAGGCTAAATCGTTGATTAATAGTCTGAACTAAGATTTATAGGATTAGAAGATTTTAGGATTATAAATACAAATTTTATAGCCATTAACCTTAAACCTTGCAAGCAATCCTATCATCCTTAAATCCTACAAATCATGGTTCAAACACAAAAAGCCCCTTCAATTTAAAACTGAAAGGGCTTCGGTTGGAGCCTTCTATCTGGGCGGTGCCGGTGCGCCCGGCGGTCTTGGTGGTGCCTGGCCACGTTTTGGTAACGAGCCGCACCCTGTACTGATGGACGCTACTATTGCGCCTAACAATACCATGCTTATTAATTTCTTTTTCATAGCGGTGATGTTTTTATGTTTAAATGCCAATAAGTATGCATTTGTTTTAAAAAGCTTTAAACCCGTGCCTTCACCCCTGTGGTGCACCCGGCGGCGCAGGGGGTGGTGATACCCGGCGGGGCGGATCGCACGATGTAATAGCAAAAGCGAAAAATGCGCCAAGCAGTAGTATAATAAGTTTGTTTTTCATGGTACGGCTTTAATACTAGTATAATAGCCGTTAGAAGGGATTTGTTTTGAGATAAAATTCCAGAGGTTACTTTATTGATTATTTGGTATTAAAGTTACCAATTGATCTCATGCAGGTTCTAAAAGTTTTGATCCGATATCCCTTCTCAATTATATGTTACATAGCTTATCTGTTTATTTGTTGGCATATAGGCTCACTGGCGTTAACCGTAAGCAAAGAAGCTGACATGAGTCCGGATAAAATGCCACCCATTAGTGGTGTAGAGGCATTGACTATCTTAAGTATTGCGCTTTTATTTTTATCTGCGCTGTTTGTTTCAGTTATAACGCTAAATGCGGCTTTTCGAAAGAAGAACAACAATTTTTATTGGTGGATGGATATCGCCATAATAATACCGGCGGTAATTGTTTTAAGCATTTGAATGCAGACTAAGAGCAAAGTAGCGTGTTTTATCAAATCAATTTCTCAGTTTTCATAATTTCCCTGATGTCATCTTTATCGATAGACGCCTCTTCCGATTTATCAAATATAGTAATCAAATAAATATCCGTTGCTTCGCTGCTTTCCTCAACAACGTACGTAATTACGCGAAAGCCACCACTCTTTCCTTTACCCTTGGATTCGTCTGCAAGCCTTACTTTGTAAATGTTAGCGCCATAGCTAACTCCCAATTTAGGGTTTACTTTAAGATCAATTTCTAACTGTTTTAAACTGCTTTGCAGCGTGTGGTATTTCTTTAGAAGTCGTTTTGCCTTTTTTAAGAAAAACGCGGTAAGGCGGATACTATTCTCCATTCAAAAGATCGCTCATGGAATAAGACTGCGCCTTTCCCTCGCGGATAGCTTTCACCTCCTCTAACCCTTGTTTTATCTCATTCAACAATCTTGCCTTTTTAGGTAACTGCTTGTCCGATGAAACAGAAATTATTTCGCCACCCAACTCTTTTACAATTGCCGATATTTTACTTTTTGCTTTCCCGGGAATTTGTATGGTAATTGTCGTCATATTCAAATATACCTATAATTGACTTTTCTGCAAATATCCTATCTAAAACTCCAAATACTTACTCACCTTAACATGCACCTTATCCCCTTCATGGTATTTATCGGGCTGGTCATTCAATAAACGAAGCGTTAAGCCATCATTCTCAACTAACAAACCTTCGTGGCTGCCTTTAAAAAGCACCTGTTTAATGGTCCAGTCTTTATGCGTCCAGCTGGCCGTTGGGTGTGCCCATTCGGGGTAGATAACCACGTGGTTTTTGGTGGTTAATATGTTGCAAGCAGCGGCTTCTTCGCGGGTAAGTACATTGCAATTGGTAAGCAGGCGCGCGGTGTATAAGTTCTGCGGATGCTGGTACAGGGTTTTGGGGCTGCCGGTTTCCAATATCTCGCCCTCCTTTATTACAATAAGTTCATCGGCCATGCTCAACACTTCGGCAGGGTCATGCGACACCATGATAACCGTAAGCCCTGTTTCTTTTACCACCTGCCTTATATCCTGCTGCAAACCTTCTCTAAAAGAAGTATCTACCTGGTTAAAGGGCTCATCAAGCAATAAAACCTCTGGGTTGGTAACCAGTGCGCGGGCTATGGCCACGCGTTGTTTTTCGCCGCCGCTCAAGTAAAACACCTGTTTATCGGCAATTCGCTCAATATTTAATTGTTGCAATACCTTGCGGGTATTTTCTTCTTTGGCGGCTACATTTGTACTGGGCAAAAGGGTAGCAATATTGTCCCAAACCTTGGCAAAAACGTTAAGGCCATCTGTGTCCTGTGTTACCATGCGCATGGCATCATGGCCGGGTATTAGTTTTTCCTCAGGTCCCCAAACGCGCTCACCTTTAAACTGTATCTGCCCTTCATCAGGCGATAATAGACCATACAGCATTTTAAGCAGTGTGCTTTTACCGCTACCGCTTTCTCCTATTATGGCGGTTATTTTGCCAGGGGCAATGCTCAGGCTGGTTGCCTTTATCCCTGCCGATGTTTTTCCCGGATATATTTTGCTGATGGATATTGCTTCGAGGAAGGGAGATTGATCTGCCATGGACGGCAAAGATAGCCACTAAAAACGTCATGCCGAATTTATTTCGGCATCCCACTTTGCATCATCGCATACTTTGCGCGTGGGATGCTAAAACAAGTTCAGCATGACGGGTGGTCTATATTAAAACCCAAATGTAAAGCCGAAAGAGAAATTCTTTAAGCCTGCCTGTGCGGGGCTGTTCTCAAACATATCGTTAAAGTAGTACTTGGCAAATATACCGGCGCTGCCATAGCCCAGGCGGCCAACCGCGCCGTAGCGCATTTTTGTAAAGTGGTAGTCGTCTTCTATTTTTTGCTTACCGCGCTCTTCGCTTATCTGTTTTACCTTTCCGCCCATCAGCAATCCTATCTCTGGCCCGGCTACAAACCTTACGCGTTTACCGTTAGAATTTTCGCTGCTTCTAAACTCAAACGCCAGCGGTATACGCAGGTACGTTGATGAAAAACGATTTTTACTAAATTCAACATCGTCATTAATATATGTTAAAGAGGAGCCGCCTTTTTGGATGGTAATGTCCTCCCTAAGGCGAATGTGCGTCCAATCAATGCCGCCCGCTACGTACATTTTAAAATGATTATTAAAGCGGTAACCAAATTGTACCAGGTCAAAACCCACATTGCTGGTTTTCCATGAGCGATACCTTAAAAACTCATTCTGTGGCGAAAGCGTAAAGCTGCCGTTATCAACCAAGGTTGCCAAACCAATATCAAACCTGGCGAAGGTGATACCAAAATTAAAACCGGCTTTTCCGGCCCTGGCTTTGCGCACACTGTCAGCCTTGGCTTTCCTGTCGCCAAAGCTAAACTTTATGCGTTGCTTCTTTTCGGTAGTGGTAACCACGGTTGTATCGCCCTTGGTAACCGTGGTGGTTGTAGTAGTAGTGGTTGTATTTTGTGCAAAGCCAATGTTTGCTACTATAGCTATAATGGCAGTAAATAATAAGCGTTTCATGTATTATAATATATATTGTGTATTAGTATGTTATTGTTTCTTTATTTTAAAAATGCCCAGGTTTACGGCCGTAACTCTTGATCCGTCGTCACCATCGTTGTCTGTAAATTCTATCAATTTATCTTCGCGTTTATCAACAGCGGCAACAATTGTATTTATAAATCCTCCTAAACCATGAGCCCGTTTTTTTACCTGCACTTTCCCCGGTTCAGTTGCGGCTAAAGCCTCCTGTGGTTTATTATCAGGTGCGGCAGACTGCTCTGCCAGCGAACCTGTAGTTAAGGGTACATCGTTACCGGGCACCGCAGCCTGCAGCGTTATTGGCTTTTCTGCCGGCAAAACAGCTAAAAGCGGTTCGGGTTTTTGGTTTATCGGCTCAGGTGTCAAAATGGGTGTTTCCTGCTGTTGCGGTTGTCCTGCGGCCTGGGCTATAACAGTCTGATCCGTCCGTTTATCAGAACCAGTTTTAACCGCGGCTAGTTTTAACCCGCCCTCATTTTCTATCTTTTCAACCGGCTCAATTGATCCATTGTCCTTTATGACAGGTTGCTGCTTACCGGTTTTTATACCCTTAAGTATTTTAACCAAATGCTGATCAGGTTTCTCTGTACTGCGGTTAAAAAACCAAATTGATACCGATAGCAACACTATTACACTTGCCGCAATGCTTAAATAGGGCACTATAGCACGTTTAGCCTTTTTGCCGTCCAGTTCGGCCGCAATATTTTGCCACACCATAGGCGATGGCTCAATTTCAAACCCGTCAAACTTAGAAGTAAATAATCCGTCAAACTCCTTATCCTGCATTTCCATATCTTTTATCCTCCATTTTAATTACCATATCTTTTAATATTGTGCGAGCTCTTGATAATTGCGATTTAGAAGCTCCCTCCGTTATACCCACCATCTCACCTATTTCTTTATGCGAGTAACCTTCAATAGCATATAAGTTAAACACCATTTTATAGTTAGCCGGCAATGTTTGTATAAAGCCTAACAGGTCCTTGGCGCTTAATGTAGCAATAGCGGCCGCGTTTACCGAAGGCTCATGGCCAGAATCTGTTACATCCATCAATTGTATTGATCTGTGGTATTTGCGGTGATACTCAATTGCGCTGTGTACCATTATCCGCCTAACCCATCCCTCAAAAGCACCTTCGCCGCGGTATTCATTCAAATTTTTAAAAACTTTCACAAATCCGTTTTGCAACATATCTTCGGCCTCTGCCTTATCTGCAGCATACCGCATGCATACACCTAACATTTTTGAAGCCAACAGTTTATACAAAACCTCCTGCGCTTTTCGCTCGCCCGTTTTACAGCGGGTTACTAATTCATCAATTGTATAAGTAGGTTTCAATAATCTCATTTAATAGTATGATGATGGCAAACGGCAATTGGTTGCAGAAGAATTGAAATAATTATTAGCTACAGCAATAAATATCGACAAAAGGATTTGATGATACGAAAAAGCCTCCTGTGCGAGGCACGGGAGGCTTAATGTTATACCACGTTCTGTTTCTTTAAAAATGATAAAAAGGTGCTATCATTAAATACACCACCACGCCGCTTACGGTTACAAACAACCATATAGGGAACGCCCAGCGCACCAGTTTTTTGTGTTTATCAACCTGCATTTGCAGGCCACGATGGAAGCTTAAAAGTATTAATGGTAAAACACCCGCCGCAAGAATAATATGGGGTGTTAAAATGGCAAGGTAGGTAGTGCGTAAGGTACCATATTGGGTAATTTCGTCGCCTAGTATTTTGCCATCTCCGTTTACGTCACCATAAATAGTATCGCGGCGCATAAGGTAATGGAACAGGATATATGACACCAGGAAAATTGCCGACAAGCAAAATGTTAAAATATTAAGGCGCTTATGCATAGTGATATTACCCTGTTTAATGAAGTATAATGATACCAGCAGCAACACTGTACAAGTACCGTTAAGAAATGCATTAAGCATTGGCAGGTATGGCGTAAACGCCGGAGGTACCGCCGGACCGGGTATTATATGGCGATTTAAAACAACCACTACCAGTATCACAAAAACCGTAACAACGGCTACGAATCGGAATATAAATTTATCAGTCATTTTTTATTTAGATTTAAGAATCAAGAGTCAAGATTCTTTTGGATTATTAATATAGTAGGTTAAGAATCACCGCACCAAGAGCCTATTTTCTTGATTCTTGGCTCTTGATTCTTGGCTCTCAAAAACTAATACAGCGGTTCATCCATTTCGCGCAATTCTTCTGCAATTAAAACCTTTATCTCATCATTTAAACGGGTGGTCTCGGCAGGGGCAACACCAGAATAATAGCCCCTGATACGTTTCTTTTTATCAATCAAGATCAACTTATCGCTGTAGATAAAATTTCCGCCACCGGCATCAACCGCGTTTACTAAAAAGCCCTGCCTGGCCAGTGGATATACCTGGGCAGTATCGCCGGTTAGAAACAACCATTTTACGCCGGGCGGGTTAAACTGCCTGGCAAACTTTTTTAAAGTAGCTACTGAGTCGCGCTGCGGGTCAACAGTTATCGATATAAACGAAATCAGCTTGTTCTTTTTATAATTATCAAGCAACCCCTTCAAATTATTGTTGGTTGCCTGGCAAACACCACTGCAATTAGTGTAAAAAAAGTTGACTACAAAAATATTACTGTCAAGGCTTTTACCGGTAACTTCCTGCCCATCCTGATCAGTCAGTTTAAATTCAGGCAGGCGATGATAAATAGTGTCCGGAATAAATTTGCCGTGAAACTTGTGCCCGGTTTTGGCCACCTGTTTAGGGCCGTATACCGGCAGGGGTTTATACCTGTTTTTTCCTTTTGCGTTAAGTAAATAATATAAAAATCCCGGCAAAGCTAGTATAGCTGCCAGGATCAATATTTTTTTTAATAAACGGGTACTCATCAATTATCGTAATGTAATCCAGTGGTGGCTCTCATTAGTAAGCACCAGGATCAAACCGATAATGAAGAGAATAGGAACTATTATAGAATAAACGAGGCCCACTTTTTCAAACTTTAAGTGCATAAAGTAAGCAACAATGTAAAATGCCTTTGCAAGCGTTAAAATTATATAGATAGGGTTAGCTATGCTAATGCTAAATACACCTTTTGGTACACAGTAAAGTGCTATAAAGAACTCTATTACTGTTATACCAAGCAATATGAAAAACACTTGCCATATTTTCTTGGCGGTCATTCCTTCGCCATGCTCATGGTCATGATCGTGGCTGGTAACGTCTGTATGTGATGACATAATATATATCTGTTATATTGTTATACTAAATAGAAGAAGGTAAACACAAATACCCAAACCAAATCAACAAAGTGCCAGTAAAGACCCACTTTTTCTACCATTAAGTAGCTACCACGTTTTTCGTAAGTACCGGCTACAACGTTAAGGGTGATAATTACGTTGATGATAACCCCGCTAAATACGTGGAACCCGTGGAAACCGGTAATGGTAAAGAACAAGTTAGCAAACGCTTGTGCAGCTGTTTTCTGTGCTTCTAAACCGCCGCCTTCGCCTGTAAAAAACTCTTTTAAAGTATGCTCATTTGTAGGAATGCTTGCCCACCAAAAACCTTCGTGGTGTAAGTGCGACCATTCTAAAGCCTGGCAACCCAGGAACATAAAACCACCAATAATGGTAAATATCATCCACATTACCACCTCTTTTTTAGAGTTACGGTGGCCGGCTTCAACAGCAAGCACCATTGTAACCGAACTCATGATGAGGATAAACGTCATGATGCCCACAAAAACCAATGGATAACCGCTATCTACCACACCCGGTACAGATTGAAAGATCTTATCGGCAGCAGGCCAGGTAGGCATGCTGAAACGAAGAGCGCCGTATGATATAAGTAACGAAGAAAAGGTAAAGGCATCTGACAACAGGAAAAACCACATCATCATTTTACCATATTCTACCTTAAACGGGGAATGGCCGCCCGCCCAGGGGGTTGTTTTTAATTCATCAATTTTTGATACTGCTTCGCTCATTGTAGTTTAGCTATGAAATTGTTATTAATGTTGGTTCAAAAGTAAAAAAACATACAGATAAATCCATATAATATCGACGAAATGCCAAAAAATAGATGACATCTGCATGTTGTATAAGTTCTTAACCTGTGGCGCGTTGCGATAGCTTCTGAATAACGTGAAGCCCAACAGTGCCAACCCGGCAATAATGTGAATAAGGTGCATCCCGGTAAATATGTACACAAAGGATATTGACGCATTGTTATTAATTAAAAAGGCCTGGGCCTTTACCAATTGGCCCCAGCCCAAAACCTGTATAATAAAAAACACCAACCCTAAAAATATGGTCAGCCCCAAATACAGGCGTTGCTGGCCAAACTGCAGGCGCTTAGCCGCAATTGAGGCCATAAAAATTGTTATGCTGCTTAGTGCAATTACACCCGTGCTATACATAAAAGCACTTGGCAACTCCATACCCAGCGCCTTGCCGCCCCTGCCGCCAATGTATACAATAAAACCACTAGTAAGCGCAGCAAAAAACATAAACGATGTAAAAATAAAGATCCACATGTTAAATTTTTTAGCGCCAAGATTCTGTTTATCTTCTTGTTGTATCTGAGCCATCATCATCTCACTTTCCTATAAAATCAAATAAAAACATTAGCTGTACTATTGGCAACCAAAAAAACGATCCGAACATCAGCTTTCTGGCCTCTGGTATTTGCCGGGTACGCAACAGCATTATTGCCTGGTACAAAAATATCAGGCTGCAAATTAACGATACGCCGCCCACATAGTAACCGCCATATTGTAAAATAGTTGGCAACAGGCTTACCGGCACCAATATCACGGCAAATATAACAGTAATTATTGCGCTGCCAGCGTCCCTGTTTCCGGTAGGTAATAAGCGGAAACCGGCCAGTTTATAATCATCATCAAGTACCCAGGCAATTGCCCAAAAATGCACAAACTGCCATACAAACTGTACCGAGAATAATACCAGGGCTATCTCGTCAATACGCCCGTTGGGTTGCCCCGCAACGTAACCTATAAGTGCCGGAAATGCCCCGGGGAACGCGCCCACGAAAACAGATATCGGCGTCTTTCTTTTTAGCGGGGTATAGGCAAAAGCGTAAAGCAAAATTGATAACACCGACAACAAACCGGTAAGTACGTTCAGCGTACCTAAAATATACGTACCTGCCATACCCATGCCTAAGCCTAAAACCAAACCTTGCCCGGTTGTCATACGTCCGGCCGGCATTGGGCGGTCTTTGGTGCGCTTCATCAGCTTGTCCAGATCAACCTCTATCACCTCGTTAAAACAGTTTGCAGCAGCGGTAACTAAAAAGCCGCCTATAACCAGTTTAGCCCAATTTATCCACATGGTGGTGCTGTACAATGACCCCCAGGTGTCTCCTCCATTTGCTTTTACCGCTATTATAAAAGAGATGGATGCAGAGAACACTACCAAAAAGGTAAGTCTGAATTTTATAAGTTTTGAAAAATCGCTAAACTTCATTGATGCCCCCCGTGTAAACTTGCCGAGCGATATAAATTCAGCGATAAATAAAATTGTGCGCCAAATAACAAGCTTGCCAAAACAATGTGACTGGCCTGGGCTACCGGCGGTAAAGCCAGATAAGCCAGTGCTACACCTGTAACAATTTGCAGCACTACCATCAGAAATGAAAAACTCATTATCTGTTGTTGTATAGAGTGCCTGTTAAAGCCCCGGCGTATTAAAATATATAAAATAATGTTTATAGCTAATACCAGCAGCGCCAGATCACGGTGATCTGTAAATATCTTTCCGGCATTAGTTATCCAGGTTGATCGGTACCCATCCTGCAGGCGTGTGGCAACGGCGTCAATACGTTCCCGAACTTCGGTTCCAAACGTAATCTGTATAACTGATAACGCCAATGCTGCTATTGTTACAATGTATGTTATAGCGTTTACGCGCAAAGCGGGCCTGCCACTTGCCCGCGCTAAATGATAAGTGGCAATGCATACTGCCAATATAGCCAGCGCCAATAACAAGTGCACGGTAATTATCCAGGCAACCAGATTGGTTGATACCACTATTGACCCTAACCAAGCCTGAAACCCTATCAGCACAAGGTTAAAAATGCTCAAAAAAGGTATAAGCTTGTTTTTGTCAGAATAAGCAAAAGAATAAACGGCAGTAAGCAATAAAAAAATGCCAGTTGCAGCGCCAATTAACCGGTTAACATATTCTGTCCAGGTTCGGGCGGCGTTAAACTCTTCCGGTACCAGTATAGATCTGTCTTCGCGTAAACGCCGGGCCAGATCATCATAACCAAATACATCAAGTGTTTTGGCAAAGCGCTGGTTTTTAGCTATGCGGCCCTCCACATATTTTTGTTTATAGTCTTCCGGCAGTTCATCAGCACTAACAGGGGGAATATATCTGCCAAAGCATTTGGGCCAGTCTGGGCATCCCATGCCAGAACCCGTGCTCCGTACCACGCCACCTGCAAGTATCAATACAAAAAGCAGTATAATGCTAAAAAGATTGATCCTTTGAAATTTATGCTTGGCGCTGGTTTTCTGCATTTTCTATCTTAAAAAATTAGGGTATCTGTTATGGATTACTCCGGTACAGATACCCTAAAAGAATCAGATGAGTAAATTATTATTTTACTTCTTCGTTAGCTTTTTGTGTACTGGTCCATTTGCTAAGTTCTTCTAAACCGGCGGGATTATCTTCAAAATCATGCGGAACATTTGAACTCATTGTTTGCGATAGCGGAGTAGTTTGCAATATGTAATCCTCCTCTGCGCCAGGCTTGCTATAATCATATGGCCAACGATAAACTGAAGGTATCTCGCCATGCCAGTTACCGTGGAAATGCTCAATAGGAGCTGTCCACTCAAGGGTGTTGGCCTGCCAAGGGTTCTGAATGGTTTTCTTGCCCCAGAATATAGAATGGATAAAGTTATACAGGAACGCGAATTGCGCCAGTGCAGATATAATAGCCGCCCAGGTAACAAACATATTAACTGATAACCAACGTTGCATTGAAACAAACTCAGTAAATGCATAGTAACGACGAGGAACACCATCCAGACCCATAAAGTGCATTGGGAAGAACACCAGATACGCACCGATAAATGTTAACCAGAAGTGCAGATAACCCAGTTTATCGTCCATCATTTTACCAAACATTTTAGGGAACCAATGATAAACACCGGCCAACATACCAAATATAGCGGCCGAGCCCATTACCAGGTGGAAGTGAGCTACCACAAAGTAAGTATCGTGCAGGTTAATATCTAAAGCTGCATTACCCAAAAATATACCTGTTATACCACCAGAGATAAAGAATGAAACCATACCAATAGCGAACAACATTGCAGGTGTAAACCTGATGTTACCCCGCCATATAGTAGCCAGCCAGTTAAATGTTTTTACTGCTGATGGCACTGCAATGATCAATGTAGTGATCATGAACACACCACCCAGGAACGGATTCATACCCGTTACAAACATGTGGTGACCCCATACAATGAATGATAATACAGTTATACCAATTAAAGAGTAAACCATTGCATGGTAACCAAAAATAGGCTTGCGTGAGTTTACCGACATGATCTCTGAAGAGATACCCATTGCAGGCATAATAACAATGTATACCTCCGGGTGACCCAGGAACCAGAACAAGTGTTGGAACAGGATTGGGCTACCGCCTTCCATAGGCATTATTTGTCCGTTTACTACAATGTCTGATAAATAAAAGCTGGTACCAAAACTGCGGTCAAATATTAACAATACCACACCTGCAACCAATACCGGGAATGATAACACGCCCAAAATAGCGGTTAAGAAGAATGCCCAAATGGTTAAAGGCATTTTCCAAAGGTCCATACCTTTAGTACGCATGTTTAATACCGTACTTACGTAGTTGATACCCCCCATTAGCGATGAAGCGATGAAAAACACCATGCTTATCAGCCAAAGCGTCATACCCATGCCTGATCCTTTCATTGCTGTTGGCAATGCTGATAGCGGTGGATATATTGTCCATCCCGGACCAGCAGGGCCTTTTTGGATGAAGAACGATGACAGCATGATAACGCACGCAGTAAAGAAGAACCAGTAAGATAACATGTTCATGAAAGGCGAAGCCATATCACGTGCACCTACCTGTAATGGTATTAATAAGTTACTGAATGTACCGCTCAAACCGGCTGTTAATACAAAGAACACCATTATGGTACCATGTATAGTTACCAATGAAAGGTAAAACTCAGGATCAAGGCGACCCTCAGGAGCAAAACGGCCCAATAGCGTTTCTAATAAAGGGAATGCGGTATCAGGGTAAGCTAACTGTATCCTGAACAATATTGATAGTATCATTGCAATGAAGGCCATAGTAATCCCTGTTATCAGGAATTGCTTGCCGATCATTTTATGATCCATGCTAAATACGTACTTCGATATAAAAGTTTCTTTATGATGATGCCCGTGACCATCGTCGTGGTGTCCTACTTCGTGATCGTGAACTGCTAATGTTGACATATTCGCTAATTAATTGTTTAACGCTAACCTGTTTGTAGAAATATTATTTTTTTTGACCTCGGCTAATTTCAACTCCGTTCTTAAAGCCGGTGTTAAATAAGGTTGTTGTTTGGCTAACCATTGGTTGTATTCAGCCTCGCTTACAACACGTACAACTTTTTGCATGTTGTAGTGGCTGCTTCCGCATATTTTATTGCAATAAACTAAATACTCAAATTTAGGATCGTCAGTTTTTTGACGCATCTGCTCGGTAGTATACCTAGGCGTAAACTTAAAGAAGGTAGGCAAGCCCGGTACCGCGTTTAGTTGCACACGGAAGTGCGGCATGTAAACGCTATGAATAATATCTTTAGAGCCAATATTCAATCTTATTGATTTGTTCACCGGTAAAAACATCGTGTCGGCTTTCAAATCATCTGTACTGTTTTTGTCGGTAAAATCAATACCCAGTTTGTTTGAACCAACAATTAATTTGTAGTTCTTTTTACCTAACAAACCATCCGGTCCCGGGTAACGCAGGTTCCATGCAAACTGTTCACCTGTTATATCAATATTCACATCGCCCTTAACCTCTTTGGTGTTGGTTACTTCCTGCCATGTAAAAAACCCAAAAATCACTAATACTGTTAATACAATAGCCGGAGCAATTGTCCAAACTTTCTCAATAGTGTTATTATGCGGCAGATAGTAAGCTCTGCGTTTTGCAGAATGTCTGTATACGAATAAGAAACTGAAAAGTAATATCTGGGTAACTACAAACACAACCATAGTAATGCCGGTAGTTGTCCAGAACATGCTATCAATTTTAGCCCCATGCACAGAGGCTGCCTCAGGCAAAATCATGCTACCATGTACGGTAAAAGACCAATATGTGCCAATTCCGCCTGCTACAAGAAACACAATACAAATAACAGCCATCAAGTTGTTCCAGTTAATACCTGCTTTGCCTTGTATCTTCTGGCTCAGATCGTACACCCTTAAAATTTTACCTATAATAGCTACAGCTATACATCCAAGCACAAAAAGCAGTACGTAATAACCTACGCTCAACCAGTTAACACCCGGTTTTTCCGCAGCAGCTGCTGTAGTGCCTTGCGCCATTAGCAGGTTGGTGCCCGTAAGCATCAAAACAGCGCATAGCGAAAGTACTTTCTTATTATCTATTAGTTTATTGAATCCCATTGTAATTGGTAGTTTGGTATTCTGATTTTGTTGCAAATTTAACAATATTTATATGTGATGATGTAAGCTTTCTGGCAGGAACGGGTGGTTCTTAGGCGCTAAAGCTTTAAACTTACTTAAGGCCGTAAAGATCAGGAAAGCAAATAAGCCGGCGAAACCTATGAATGTACCTACCTCTATCCATAAAACTGCTGTAAACCATTCATCAAAGTGCTCTACAGTGCCTGGCATAATCATTTGGAAATAATCAAACCAGTGGCCAACTATTAAAATGATACAAGCTGCTTTTAAAATGCTGGTTGAACGTTTTGAATCGCGCGCCATTAACACCAACAGCGGCGTTAAAAAGTTGATGACAATGCTAAACCAAAACCATGGCTTAAAGTCAGGTTCCCATCTTTTATAGAAGTACGCAGTCTCCTCAGGAATGTTAGCGTACCAGGTTAACAAGAACTGAGCAAACCACAGGTACGTCCAGAATACAGAGAAACCAAAAATAAACTGACCGAAGTTGTGCAGGTGATCTTGTGTTACCCATTGCATGTAACCCTTACTGCGTAAATATATAATGATCAGCGTCATGGTAGCGAGGCCTGTTACCCACATCGCGGCAAAATTATACCATCCAAACATAGTCGAAAACCAGTGCGCCTCTAATGACATGATTACGTCAAAAGCAAATACCGGGATAGTGAAACCAAATATAACCAGGAATACACAGGCTAATTTGAAGCTCTTCTCATAGTTTGACATGCCTGCCAGTTCATCCTCGTTAGTTGAGTATTTTACAAATAAGCGGCTTAATAATATGTATGCCAGTAAAAACCCAATTACACGCGCTAAAAAGAAAGGCTCATTAAGGAAACCTGATTTACCTGCTATAAGTTGATCATACCCTTCGCTACCTACTTTAGTAATATCCTGTTGTCCCCATATTTTGTAAAGGTAAGGCGCTACAACCTGGTGGCCCTCTTCGTTTGTAATAGTTTGTTTAAAGCTAAGGCCGGCAATTATAACTATCACCAAAATAATAGCCGGTATAGGTATTATTTTGATAAATGCATGCGGAACACGCAGAACAGCAGCTGACCAGCCAGATTGTGTTACATATTGTATAGCGCAAAAGAAAGCGCCGGCCAAACTAACACAGGTAGTATAATAGGCCATCAGCAATAAATTAGCGAAGGTACGCTCAACCTGCCCGGTAAGGAAACCAAGCGCAATAGCTATAATACCTATAGCAATAGCCGCAAGGCTCCAGGTTTTTGCTTTGCCCGCAAACTCAAACTGTTCGTCAAAATTATTATGAGTCTTCATCAAATTTATTTCTTATAAGTTTTGTAAATGGTGAACATACATTACAACTTTCCAGCGCTCCTGGGGTGCCAGCTGCGATGCGTAAGAACCCATTGCGCTAACGCCGTAAGTAATTGTATGATATATTTTACCATCAGTAAGTTCTTTCATTGTACCACCGCGTGATGAGTTTCCGGTTGCGTAATTTGGCGGCGGCGGGAAACCATGCTTGGTTACTTCACCATCACCTGCGCCGGTAGCGCCGTGGCATGGTGAGCAAAATGTAGTATACAGTTTCTTACCATCAGCCAGATTTTTTGCGTCAGCAGCTAAGGGGTTAACAATGCCGGTTGATGCAGCCTGGTAACCTTCTGTAGTACCCGGGAAATCAAAACGGGTAAAGCCTATTGGTGTAGTACCCGGAGGCGGCACCTGTGCAGTTTTACCATCTTTAAATTGCTCATTCTTCTGATCAGGATCATATGCAATGTGCTCATACATATTGGGTGCATATTCCCATCCGGTATTTTCCTTATTGCTGCATGATGTGGTTACCACAGATGCAACAACAGCAACAACCGCTGTTCCCAATATTTTATATTTATTCATAGCTAACATATTTTCTGGTGTTATGCTTAACTTCTACGGCTCCAGCTTCTTTTAAAATATTTGTTATTTCCTCGTGCGGTACATTGCCCTTAGCATCAATTGCTATTACAAAGCGGTCGTCAGTTGCTCTAAGGTCCATAACCCGTGGCGCTCTGCCCGGAAAAAGGTGCGTAGCGTAAAAGAATGTAAATGCCATACCAAACGCGGTAAATAACACTGTCCATTCAAAGGTTGCCGGTACAAAATCCGGTACAGCAAAGTAAGGTTTACCACCAATGTTCATAGGCCAGTCATGCACCAAACAGTAATAAATAATACTGAAGATAACGGTACCGCCCAAGCAGCCGAACATGAATGCCGCATAACCCAGGCGCGACTCCTTAACGCCTAATTTAGCGTCAATGCCGTGTATTGGCATGGGGGTGTATACATCGTAAATAGGGATACTATTTTTCTGTAACTTGTCAATCCCGTGCATCATCACATCCGGATCGTCAAAAAGTCCTAATATATATTTAGTGCTGCTCATTGTATGATTATGCGTTTTCGTATTCTTTTAAATCTACTGTATCGTAAGGAATCAATGAATCCTTGTAGTACTGAACCTGTGCCGGATCTAAATGACCTTCCTCAATTTGTTTCTTCTTAGCCTGCTCGCTTGATGATTTCAGTAACAGTTTCACCTCGGCCATTGCTATTGACGGTAACACACGCAGGAACAACAGGAACAAAGTAAAGAACAAGCCTATTGACCCGATAAAGATGCTCACATCAACCCATGTTGGATAGAACATGCTCCAGCTTGATGGAATAAAGTCGCGGTGTAATGAGGTTACGATAATAACGAAACGCTCAAACCACATACCTATGTTTACAATGATAGACAGTACCCATGCCATTGCAATGTTGGTACGGATCTTTTTGAACCACATTACCTGCGTCATCAGGATGTTACAGCCGTACATCATACAACCTGCCCACCAGAACGGACCGGTAAAGCGATTGATAAACGTATACTGCTCGTACTCACCGCCTGAATAGTAGGCTATAAAGAACTCGGTTAAATAAGCCACACCAACAATAGAGCCTGTTACCAGGATGATCTTGTTCATTGATTCGATGTGGAACATCGTAATGTAGTTTTCTAAACCTAACACCTTACGGGTTACCAGCAACAGCGTTTGCACCATGGCGAAACCCGAGAAGATAGCTCCCGCAACGAAGTAAGGAGGGAAAATTGTTGTGTGCCAGCCCGGTTCCAATGATGTAGCAAAGTCCATTGATACAATGGTGTGTACCGAAAGTACCAGTGGGGTTGATATACCTGCTAAAATTAATGATACAGTTTCAAAACGCTGCCATGTTTTTACTGAACCTGTCCATCCGAAAGATGCAATAGAGTAAATTCTGCGGCGTAAGCCTTGCGCACGGTCACGGATAGAAGCGATATCAGGCAATAAACCTATGTACCAGAACACTAACGAAACCGAGAAGTAAGTTGATATTGCGAACACGTCCCAAACAAGCGGCGAGTTAAAGTTAACCCATAAACCAAACTGGTTTGGCAGTGGTAGCGGCCAGTAAGCCAACCATGGGCGGCCCATGTGCGATACTACGTAAGTGGCCGCGCAAATTACCGCGAAGATGGTCATCGCTTCGGCAGAGCGGTTAATGGAGTTACGCCAGTTTTGACGGAACAGTAACAAGATAGCCGAAATAAGCGTACCTGCGTGACCGATACCTACCCACCACACGAAACCGGTGATGTCCCAGGCCCAGCCAACTGTTTTATTTAAACCCCATGATCCGATACCGTACCAGAATGTCCAGCTAACTGCGAACACCCAAAGGCAGGCCCCTATTGAAGATACGATGAAACCTATCCACCAGGCTTTGTTAGGTGCATTTTCAACAGGTGTAAGAACATCGTTGGTTACCTTGGCATAGGTAATGTCTTTGCCGGTAATTAACGGTTCTCTTATTATTGATTCTTTATGAGATGCCATACTTTATGTATAATAATGATAGCTTAAGCTTCTAATTCAAATGTGTTTCTAACTTTTGCCTGGTAACCTATACCTGCCTCAACGTTAAATTCTTCAAGCACGTAGTAAGTTCTTTCGCTCTTTAACGCTTTTGACACTGCCGAGTTAGGATCATTACGGTTACCGAAGATGATAGCGTTAGCCGAGCAGGTTTGCTCGCAAGCCATTTTGATCTCGCCGTCTTTAACCGGGCGTTTCTCAATTTTAGCTTTCAGTTTTCCGGCTTGTATTCTTTGGATACACATTGAGCATTTTTCCATAACACCGCGTGAGCGGGTAGTTACGTCTGGGTTTAATACCAGTTGCGTGTGCTCATTGTTCAAATAGTTATCAAAACGCGAGTCGTTCCAGTAAGCAAACCAGTTAAAGCGGCGCACTTTAAACGGACAGTTGTTAGCGCAGTAACGTGTACCAACGCAACGATTATAAGCCATGTGGTTCAAACCTTCTGACGAGTGAACGGTAGCTAATACCGGGCAAACTGTTTCGCAAGGTGCGTGGTCGCAGTGTTGGCAAAGCATCGGTTGGTGTACTACTGATACATTGCTGATGTCATCCAGATGAGCAATTTCATTCTCTTCTGTTACACCTTTACCACCTTCGTTAAAAGTATAGTAACGGTCAATACGTATCCAGTGCATTTCGCGGCGGCGGCGTACCTCGTCACGGCCTACAACCGGGATGTTATTCTCTGCATTACAAGCTACCACGCAGGCACCGCAACCGGTACAGGCGTTAAGATCAATTGCCATAACCCAATCATAGTTAGGGCGTTCATGCTCTTGCCAAAACAGATCATATTTTTTATGACCTTCATGATGGCCAACCGCGTGTGCAGGGTTTTTAACAAACTCAGCAAGGCTGGTTTCGCGTACTATATTTCTACCCTCGTAAGAGTGGTGAGTTTGCGTTTGTGCTAATTGAATGTTGTCGCCTGTTTTTGATAAACCGGCAATAGTAGTTGCCTGGAATGTACCATTACGCAGACTGTAGAAAGGATAAGCATTTTTACCTATGCCGCTTTCAATTACTGCGCCACCACTGGTACGCCCGTAACCTACAGCTACTGATATTGTTCCAACAGCCTGGCCAGGCTGTAAGAGCGCAGGTAAAGCAATTGAGTATCCGTTGGCATCAACAACTACTACATCGCCTTCAACTAAACCAAGTTCTTTCATGTCATTTTGAGACATGGCGACAAAGTTGTCCCAAGTAACTTTTGATACCGGATCTGGCAGCTCTTGTAACCATGGGTTGTTTGCATGCTTACCATCGCGGATGGCAGAAGTTTGATATAAATGTAGCTCCAGTTTACCGGCAGACGCTGCCAATTGGCTGCTTTGCGCTAATATTTTTTGTGTTACACCGTTTAGATCCAGGCTGAAAGCGTATGCTCCGGCCGGTTTATCAGCTAGTTTAACAAAACCTGTTTGCAACAAAGTTTCCCAACCTGCCTGGCCCGAAAGACCAACTAATGGAAGTATTCTTGTGTTCCAAACGTTTCTAACGTAAGTGTAGTAGTTATTAATTGCGTTTGATGACCATAGCAGCAAGCTTTGTTCAGCCTGGCGGGTATCATAAACCGGGTTAATGGTTGGCTGTTGTACAGTATAATAACCTTCTATCGCGCTGTCGTCGCCCCATGCCTCTAAATAATGGTGGTTGGGTGCTATAACATTACAAATAGCCGATGTTTCATCTGTTGTATCAGAGAAAGATACGCGCAGACCTACTTTCTTAATAGCTTTAGCTAAAGCCGCGCCCTGATAAAAATCATAAACCGGGTTAGCATTCAGGAAGAATACCGCGCCAACTTCGCCGCGTTTTACTTCGTTTATAAACTCAACCAATTCGGCGTCGTTACCTGCATATTGTCTTGAATAGTTATCCAGATCAATTGTGGTACCGTAGCTGCCTAATATAGAGTTGATCGCGTTAACCAATATCTGCGTAGCTACATCATTTGAGCCCGCAACAACCAGTGAGCGGCCTTTAGCAGCAACTAGTTCTTTAGCCACAACAGCTATAGCATTGTTAGCTGCTTTGTTGCCCAAGGCTTTGCTGCCGGGTAAAGTAGTGCCCGAAATTGCATTGTAAAGATTAACCAGCGCAACACCTTCTTCTGATGGTTTTAACGCTATGCGCACATCAGCGTTGGTACCGGTTAGGCTCATGCCTGTTTCAAACTGGATGTGGCGAGACATTTTCTTCTCTTCCAGTGCTGTGGCAGCGCGTTTTGATACGTATTGTTTGGTAAATTCTTCGCCTGATATCCAGGTGCCTAAAAAGTCGGCGCCAAAGCTTACAATAACATCAGCCTTATCAAAATTGTAGTGTGGCAAAACGGCTTTACCAAAGCTGTTTTGGTTAGCCTGAATAATACCGGTATAGGATACTGCATCATAAGTTACATGTTTTGCAGTAGGATAAGCAGCAATAAAATCGGCAATTACACTTAATGTTGATGGGCTTGAAATAGTTGATGATACGATACGGATCTTGGTACCTGCATCAAGTATTTTTGCAAGCTCTAAAGCCATATGGTCATCCACCTCGCTCCATGCTGCACCTGAACCATTTTTAGATGCACCTTTTACGCGGTTAACGTCATATAAATTTAAAACAGATGCCTGCGCTTGTGCGCTTAAGCCTCCTTTTGATAGTAAGTCGTTAGGGTTACCTTCTACCTTAATTGGCCTTCCTTCGCGGGTTTTAACCATAATGGCAGAACCTTCATAAGTTGAAGCGTAGTAGTTGGCAACACCCGGAGTAACCTCCTCAGGTTTAATTAAATAGGGGATGGATTTGTGTACAGGCACCCTTTGGCAAGCTGCCAGGGTAACCGCGCCAACGCCAAAGCCTACCGCTTTTAAGAAATCGCGGCGGGGAGTTTTACCCAACAAGCCATCGCCAGACAAAACATCCTCAATTGGAATAGGCTCCGCAAACTCGTTTTTATTTTTCTCAACAAATTCCGGGGTTCGGGTTAGTTCTTCAACACCTTTCCAGTATTTTTTATTGCTATCCATTTAAGCTGTAATATAAAACTGTAATGCTCTAAATTCTATCTATTAATAATGGCACTTGCCGCACTCAATGCCGCCTAACATAGCCACAGTAGGTTTCTCGCCTTTCTTGATCTTATCATGCGCAGCTAAAACCTGATCATAATAAGCGCTTCCTTTGCTGTTAACCTCGGTACGCTTGTGGCACTGTATACACCATTTCATGGTAAGCGGGCTGTACTGCTTAACTTCTGGCATGGTCTCTATAGGGCCGTGGCAGGTTTGGCATTTAATACCGCCTACAGTAGTATGCTGCGAGTGGTTAAAGTAAGCCAGATCTGGCAGGTTGTGTATACGTACCCATTGTATAGGATGTGCCTTGGTGCTGTCGTATTTAGCAGTGGTAGGGTCGTAACCCAATGCGCTGTATATTTTTTGTATCTCAGGCGATTCCTGCTTAACTGATTTGTGGCAGTTCATACACACGTTTAACGATGGTATAGAAGCGTTTTTAGATTTGAACGCGCCCGTGTGGCAATACTGACACTCAATTTTCATGATGCCTGCATGCAGCTCATGCGAGTATTTAATTGGCTGGGTTGGCTGGTAACCGGTGTGAACATCCGTGTTCCACAAAATGTTCCACTGCCATGCTCCGCCACCTATAGTTAGGCACAACAATACAAAGAAAACCAGTTTCTTATTCTTGGCCATCCTTTTAAAGGTGGCAAAACGGTCAACCTGCTCACCTGCTAAATCTTCGGCATCAAGCACAACACCTTTTTTAGAAATAACGGTTTCAAGCGTGCCAATAACCCTGTTTAAAACCAGGATAATGATGAATGCCAAAACAATTACACCGATAAGGCCAAATACAACTAAATCGCTGGGGCCTTGATCAGCAGTTGAAGCACCCACTACCGGACCGGCAGTTTTCTTTGCTTCCTGTATTTTCTTATAGCCATCACGCGCATAAGCAATAATGTCTGCCGCGTCCGCATCAGTGATGCCAGGGAAAGCAGGCATACCCGCTCCGCCAAACTCGTCAAAAATCTTTTTCGCTTTCGGATCACCGGCTGCAATTAAAGCCTGGTTGTTTTGTATCCATTTAGTTATCCACTTGTCATCGGTGTCGTCTGTTAACAACGGACCCAATGCGGGGCCGGTCATACGCTTATCTAAAGCGTGACAACCGCTACAGGCGTTGTTTTTAAACAAAGCTTCGCCTTTAGCCGGGTCCCCTTGCGCTTTAACAGAAAATCCCCAAACGGCCAAACAAAGTGCTAGTAAAACCGGTTTAGTGAATTGTTTAAAAATCAATGAGATGCTTCTCATAAAGTTGTATTGTGCTAAATAGTTTATTTTTTATGTACTGAAACTGCTAAAAGAAGCCACTTTTACGCAATTTTTCAGCCACAAAAGTATAATTTATTAAATAATCGCTGACAAATAAATGACAGTAATAACTAATTTATAATCTTTCTAAATAAATGAAAATCTTGCAAAATTTATAAATAAATGTTGCCATTATTTACAATTATTGCAGTTGCATTTAGAAAATTTGTTATTGTCCTAATATCCACGCAAATATAAGCGGAGCCACTATGGTAGCGTCAGACTCCACTATAAACTTAGGTGTATGGATGTCTAATTTACCCCAGGTAATTTTCTCATTCGGTACCGCTCCGGAGTACGAACCATAGGAAGTTGTAGAGTCTGAGATCTGGCAAAAATAGCCCCAGAAAGGTATCTCGGGCATCTCCATATCCTGATAAAGCATGGGCACAACGCATATCGGGAAATCGCCTGCAATACCACCACCTATCTGGAAGAAACCTATGCCCTTGCCTGATGAGTTTTTAACGTACCAATCTGCCAGCCAAGCCATATATTCAATACCACTTTTCATGGTAACGGCCTTTATTTCATTTTTTATTACGTAGGATGCGAAGATGTTACCCATTGTTGAATCTTCCCATCCCGGTACCACAATAGGCAGGTTTTTTTCGGCAGCGGCCAGCATCCATGAGTTTTTAGGGTCTATCTCATAATACTGTTCCAATACGCCGCTCAATAGCATTTTGTACATGTATTCATGCGGAAAATAACGCTCTCCGGCATCATCGGCATCTTTCCAAAGTTTGTGAATGTGTTTTTGTAAACGGCGGAAGGCTTCTTCTTCCGGGATACAAGTATCAGTTACGCGGTTGTAGTGGTTCTCTAAAAGGTCCCACTCATCCTGCGGACTCAAATCGCGGTAATTAGGTACGCGTTTGTAGTGCGAATGCGCAACCAGGTTCATGATATCCTCTTCAAGGTTGGCACCTGTACACGAAATGATATCTATTTTACCCTGACGGATCATTTCGGCCAGCGATATGCCCAGTTCGGCGGTACTCATGGCACCGGCAAGGGTAACCATCATTTTACCGCCTTCGGTAAGGTGTGTTTCATAACCTTTAGCTGCGTCAACTAAGGCGGCAGCATTAAAATGCAGATAGTTTTTCTCAATAAACTGAGAGATGGGTCCTTTGGTAGTGCTCATTATCGTTTCAATTTTGAATGGGCAAAAGTAGGTATTTTGTAGGAAAGGGAACTTGGGTTTTTTTGCAAATGATAATGCCGTAAAGAGTATTTGCCAAGAGTAGCAATAATGGGTTTTTCAAGTCTATCCGGAGCGGGCTCTGCGGAGGCTCACGTCGGCTCACCCGGCTCTGAGCCCCCTCCCATCCTTACTTCTTTGCCAATATTTTTAATCACTACAAAAAAAACCTGCCGGGCACACACCATGCACCGACAGGCCCCGTCATTATTAACTGTCCCCTAAAAAATGTATGACGAAAATTTTACAGCTTTTTTTGCAAGCATATAATGTGCTCTGTGTAACTGCTGTTATTGGTAGACTGGCTGTTGTATATCGTCTTCTCATAAGCCGAAAGCGATATTTTGCCGCAAGGCGATGTGGTTGTGCCGGTATTGAAAGCAAAATTATCTATCTGGTTAGCATTACCACTCACCGAGCCGCCAAAGCTGCTCACCAACGAATAGCTTAACAAATGCTTATCGTATACCGAATAGGTTCCTGTAATGGTGTCGCCAACTTTGTAATGCGAGCAATTGCCCAGATCATCAACATTAAGCGTAATGGCAGGCGCTTCGTTATCCATTTGGATGTATTTGGTAAACACACCGGCAACACCCTCAATTTCAAGCTCAATCTTTAACAGATCATTAGTGCCGGGGCTCCACCGCGCCAATACATTATCTGTGTTTTTTTCAAACGGCTGATAATTGTAATAAAAGGTAGCAGCATCGGCCTGTACACTGGTGTACTGCACATACGGAGGGCCCATTAACCAACCTACAGCAACAAAATCATTATTTACATAATAGCTGGCCAGTGTGTTCAGGTTAGTTACTTTGATGCGGTACCTGTGCCCCAGGAATGACGGCCCCTGTATAACCACTACACCGCCGAAGGGACTAAAATCATGCACCGCAGCCTGATTAAGGGCAAATTTTGCGCCCGGTATGGTTAACCCATCGGTATTGCTGATCTTATCAACCGGTATGCCGCCCAGTATATTGAAGATAGGCTGTAAAGCGCCTGTACCTACGCCGGGTTTTATCTGGATATAAGCGTCAAGGCGGTTGCCAAAGTATTGCAGTTTATCAGCATCGGTGGTTGAAGGTGCCTGGTTCCATGATAGTACCGCGCGTATTTTTACCACACCGGGGTGGCTACATGCCTTACGCACTTTATTAAAATCATAAGGCAAAATAGCAGCATATGATAAGCCGTCGCGCGGTATATCGTTAATATCATGCACGTTAACGGTAGTGGTGCCTATATAATCCCACTTGCAGTTGTTGCCCCAATCGGCCCAGAAAGCAACATACTCCAAACTGCCCGCGCTGCACAGGTCGCCCGAGTAACCTGCCGCCTTTTTTATACGAAAAGAGGCAACAAACTGCTCCAGATTATAATCAAGGCCCACGCTTTCCAATTGCTCATACACTACGTTGGCCTGGGTTTTTTCCAACTCGGCCAAAACGGCACTAAAGTCTATTTTCAGGTCTTTCCATGATTGGATCTTCTTAGTTGCAGCAACTGAATCAAAGCTATGCAGAACCGGCAGCACATGCTGCAAAGCATAACGACCGGGCGACACGGCTGTTTTTTCATGATAAAGTTTCACCAGTTCGCTTAAAGGCAAGGGCTGCTCTGTTGCTTTTGATTCTTCCAGCGCCTGCTCGCCGCCCTTTATCAGCTTGGCGGCATCGGTTATTTTTAGTGTAGGGTGAGCCATTGCCAGCTCTATCACATCTGTAAATACCGGATTTTTAATAATGATATTTTTTGATGGTTTGATCTGGATATGATCGTCAACCGTATTGCCCCACACAGAGCTGTAGTTAGGATCGTTTGCAGGCGGTATCTTGTTCCACTCTAACACGGCCCTTACTTTAGGCAATACATGTACGCTGCATTTGTTGGTTTTAGGCGTAATTTTTAACGATGCCGAATAGCTTAGCGGCTTTTCGGGCAGCTTTTTGCAATCCTGATCGGTGGGTATATCGTGCTCATTAACCGCCGAGTAACCCTGATCTTCCCAGCCATGCCCGTAATCCAGATAAAACCGCACAAAAGCGTAGGAGCCATCAGTACATAACGTACCGTTATAGCCGTTATCGCGCTTTGCCAAAACAATGGCTTCCAGTGTTTTCAGGTCGGGGTGATAAGAAACAGACTTTATCTCCTCATAAAAAGTGTTGCCCGCATGGGCTACCACTTTTGCTTTAAGCCCATCAAACGCGTTTGATGCAGCCAGATAGCTTGAAGCATGTACCGCATGGAACACGCTCCGTAAGTTGCTTAATTTTTCTTCATTCTCTTTCATGGCAGATGTTTGGTTTTTGTCGGGATGCTTCCGACATGTTTGCCTACTCGTTAATCCCTTTTCGGCTTCCGGGTAATTTGTTTGTTGTTTATTTGACAGGTCAAACATAGGGCGGAAAACATTCGGGAGCAGCAGTGCAACTACCTCAATAAGAGCGTGGTTATACGCATTTTTTAAGCGGGCAAGTACGTGCGGGTGCGGAAATAATAATTGCAGGAAAAGGAGGAGTTGTCCATTAAAATTTAGAGTATCATCATTTAGTTAAAAAATGTTAATTGTTTGGCATTCAGATCACTTTCTAAACAATTCTGGCTTAGTTTGTAACGGTACCAAACACTTTTCAATGAAGGCCTTTATCTGTCTGTTATCATCTATTGTTTTATTTATAATCGCACCGCTGCACGCAAGGGCTCAGGCAACGGATGTCATCCTATCGGGCACCGTTATATCCAACAACGACCGGCAACCGGTAAGTTATGCAGGGATCAACGTTTCAGGCACGGGAGTAGGTACCGCTACCAATAGTAATGGGGATTTCATTCTTCGCATCCCCGAAAAAAACCAATCAGATACATTGCTGATAACCAGTTTGGGATATACAACCAAACGCTTACCGCTCTCTGCTGCTTTAGCCACCGGTAAACTTCAAATATTATTGAACAGAAGCAAACTGGAACTTAAGGAAGTAACCATTGAATACCGCGACCCTTTAAAAATCATCCAAAAAGCTATTGACCGGATACCCGATAACTACATAGATCAGCCATATGTTACAAAAGGTTTTTACAGGACGCATACGGCCAAAAACGATGAGCCGCTGCAACTATCAGAAGCCGTTTTTGATATTTACAATTTTGGCTACGCCGATGAGCGTGCTAACCTGTTTAAGTTGATAAAAGCGCGGGGGATTAAAAATTTGCGCGACTTTAAAAATATTGAAGTGGGCCAAAGTCCGCGAACTGTTTCTAATGAGGACATTGTAAAGCATATACACACGCATGAGATATTTGGTACCGAGGGCTTAAAGCAGCACCAGTTTGAAGTGAAAGGCATAGCTGACTTTAAGGGATATCCGGCTTATGAGATTGTTTTTACTGAAAGGAAGGGAGCAAAGGACGTAACTTACAGAGGGAAAGTTTTTATTGATACCAAAACATACGCTTTTTTATATTTTGATTATAGTTTAAGTCCGAAGGGCGCAGCGCGTACCAAAATGGGCGATTTGTCGCAGCGATTGCTGATGAAGATGATGAACATTACTATGGCCATGAAAAGTGGTGACAACAAAATCAGCTATAGAAAGGTAGGAAAGCGATGGGTGCTTTCGGATGTGGTAGCTAATAGCGCTATATACATTAAAAGCACCATGCTGCATTCAGACTTTGTTGCCAAAATACATTACAACTACGTGGTAACTGATATTGACACCACCCGTAGCCCACCTTTTGTTGAAATTTTAAGCAATGATAGTAGCATTGAAAAAAACAGCACGACGAATGGGGCAGAGTTTTGGAAAGACTACACCACCCAACTCCCCGATTTTGATGTTGAAAAAGTTGTAGCCAATATCAGGTCTATCAATAATACACTTGAACTTAAACAGGCATTTGAAGTAAAAGCGCGTAAACTGCCCAAAGACCCTACCCTGCGCATAGATTCGATATTGGCTTTTTACAATAAAAACGGCCAGTTTAACGGAACAGCGCTTGTATTAAGCAAAGGTAAAACCATATTAAGTAAAAGCTACGGCTATGCCGATGAGGCAAACAAAACCCTTGCTGCTGCGCAAACGGTTTATCGCATAGGCTCATTGTCCAAAACTTTTTGTGCTGTAATTATAAATCAGTTGCTTTATGAGGGTAAGCTTTCATTGCAAGCGCCAGTAAAAACGTACATTCCGTATTATGTTAATGGCGATGTAACTATAGCGCAATTACTTACACATCAATCGGGTATAGCCGATTACTTTCATAATGACCTTTACAAAGCTGAAATAGTTAGCAAGTCGTTTTCCTTGAAGGAAATGGTAACTAAGTTTTGCAGCGACACACTGCTATTTAAAAGCGGCACCAACTTTAGCTACAGTAATGCTAATTTTTCTATTCTGGCACTTATTGCCGAGGAAATAACCGGCAAGCCATTTAGCAGCCTTTTAAGCGAGCGTATTTTTGTTCCGCTGCAACTTAATAACACTTATTTAGGCAAACCCAATAGGCCGAACGACCGGCAGGCCGTGGGTTACATTGAAAAATTTGTGCCCGAAGTGAAATATGACGTAGCCGATGTAACCGGAGCGGGGGGAATGTTTTCGACGGCTGAGGATCTGGCAAAGTACCACAGCGGATTATTGACAGATAAACTTTTACCGAAAGACGCCAAAGTTGAAATGTTGAAGCCCAGAGTTGAATTTTTAGATTACCGGGCGTGGTATGGCTATGGCTGGATGATTGATAAGGATTATTTCGGCGCTTCAAAAAAACACGTTATCAGCTACCACCCGGGTACAGATCTGGGGTTTTTTACCATGTTTGCCCGCGAAGAAGACACCGATACCTGCATTGTATTGCTCAACAATACAGGTGATTTCCCTCGGTTTGACATGACGGACCTTATTTTGAATGCGTTGAATTTGTAAAAAGTGGCTCGCCATTCCCGAGTGACGTTACGGTTGCCTCAACTACACACTAACGACTCGCTAAAATTTTAGCTATTAAACACTTATCCTGTTAAATATTATATTTTTACAACATGAGGAAGAAATTGTTTTTTGCCGGATTAATAGTTTTACTTTCCGCATGTATAATGGACTATTATAATCATCAATTGTCCATAACGAATAATTCAGGAAAAGAACTATCTGTATTGTATTCAAACGATGTTGAGATACCGGCAAATGAAAACAATGTCGACTTTTATATTGCTGATTGGGAAACGGTAAAGCCGGATTCGACCTTTACTATCGTTATGCCTGGCAACGAAAATGTATGGCATGAATACATTGCAGATGGCAGCACAAAAAAATTATACTTCTATATTTTTGAGACGGATACCCTAAAGAAGTATAAAAACAATTATTCTATGCGAGGCTTTGTACAGATGAATAAATATTTTAAGTCTTTCAGCTATACAGAAAATGAGCTAAAAAAGATTAACTGGAATATAGTCGTTGGTAAGTAACCCTACAGCACATCCTCCTCCGTAATAATATTATTCTTCAGCGCGAAGATGACCACACCGGCAATGTTTTTGGCTTGGATCTTCTCCAGGATTTTTACCCGGTAGCCCTCAACGGTGCGCTTGCTCAGGTAAATTTTGTCAGCAATTTCCTGGGTAGTTTGCTGCTGACATATCATTTTAATGATATCTTTTTCGCGATCATTTAATACCACAACCGGCTGCTGGGCAGCACCGCCGGCTTTACTCCTAACTATCATACTGGCTAACAGGAATGATGTTTTAGCGCAGTAGTAGATCTTGTTTTGATGCACCGTGTTTATGGCATCAATTATCTCGTCTTTATGTGCGTTTTTTAGCAGGTAGCCTTTTGCTCCGGCTTCCAGCATTTCAACTACCAGGTTTTCTTCGTCAAACATTGACAGGGCTATAATACCCATGGCGGGGTAAGCGGCCAATATCTGCTTGGTGCTTTGTATACCGTCAACCACGGGCATGCGGATATCGGTTAAAACGATGTCGGGCTTTTCGCGGTCAACAATTTCCATCAATTGCACACCGTTTGATGCCCTGCCGCAGATGTTAAAATTGGGTTGTCTGGACAGCATCAAAGCCAGACCATCCAGAAATATTTCGTGATCATCGGCAATTACAATATTGATATTATAATGCATCGGCTTTTTAATTATGCGGGTATTAAGGTGCGCTAAAATTAAATAATTAAGTTTAAATCAAATCCATTATTATCATTCAGGTATCTTAATAATTATTTTACAGCCCTCGTTCTTTTTTGCCACTATTTTTAAACTGGCATTGATCATCTCACAACGGTTCTCTATGCTTTTTAAGCCCAATCCTTTTGAAGCTTCGCTGGTATCGTACAGGTCAAAACCCTTACCATTATCTTCCGTTAATAAAAATAATCCGTCCGGCTGGCGGGCCAGCCGCAGCTTAAGTGTTGCAGCGCCGGAGTGTTTGATGGCATTGTGTACAATTTCCTGAATAACGCGGAAAAGGTGCAGCTCGGTATTTTGCGGCATTGCTAAATCATTTGGGGCTTCAAATTTTATTTTTATGGCATGCCTTCCTGAAAGCCGCGACAAAAACTCTTTAACTACCGTTACCAAACCGTTACGGCTTAAACTTCCCGGCAACAAGTTGTATGATATTTCACGCAGGTTGGCTATGGTTTCGTCAATATAATCAGATGCTTTATCCAGTGATTGCTTGTCTGTATCATTATCAACCGTTATACTGTGCATGTATAGCTTAACGGTTGATAGCATTGGCCCCAGGCTATCATGCAGATCATTGGCTATGCGTTTCCGCTCCTGCTCCTGTATCATTATCTGGGCCTGTATGCGCTCTTTTTGCAATTGAATGTAACGCTTATGGTAACGTATAACCGAAACGACAAAAAAGATGATAACAATAGCTATCAGCATTGAAACTATAACAACCGTGTAAAACAACCTGTCAGCCATACTGTAAATATTTTACGGTTAATTGTACGTTTGCGTTACTGCCCGCTGAAATAGCGGTTATAATCGTTCTTTTTGTCGGTAATAAAAAACATCGCGATAGCATACAATAAATTTATGCTGAAATTTATATAACCAAACCCCATTATTATTTTGTTAGCTACTGCGGATTGTTCTGAACCTATATAATATGATGCCTCGTAAATTATCTGGTATAAAAAAATAATAATAAACCCCAGGCACAATATAAACCTGGGGTTTTTAAATAAGGTTCCTTCATGATAAAATATCATGGAGTTTATTTGATTGATGCTTAACAATACCAGCACAAAAGCGTAAAAAACCCTAAAATAAGGGCTAAAACTGTTAAAGTTATTAAACAATACTACCTCAACTATCCAAAATAACAGGCAAATAACGCATAAAAGAACAAATATCACTTGCCGCCTTTTTCCATTCCGCCATATGTAAAACTGATACAGCAATATAATGCTTTCCAGTAAACTGTATAGTTTAATAACCCATGCATTGGTTTCATTAAAGGTGTCAATTTCAATAAAGCTGGCTAACTCGGCAAAAAAGCCAATTATCAGCACTAAAAAAAATGGATAATAATTTCTGTTAAAGTGCTTTATCCTTATAAGAGCTATAATTATCGGTATAAATATAGACTGACTTAGCAGGAAATTAAGGATGTTAGCCATTCTTAAAAAAATAATTAATCAAGCGGGCCGGTTCCACTGCATAAGGTTGGGCAACGCTGCCCGGCCTCTAATATCACGGCAGCATCTGAAGCCGTGTTGGCCGTATATTTCATAATTTTTCCGTCCATCCCGGTAATATCATTGCCTTTCTTATCAGTAGCCACAAGCACCAGCCTTACCAACCCAGCTTCATCTTGCCCCAAATAAATTCTAACTCCTTTTGCACCGGGCTGGTTAAGTAAAGCAGCAACGGCATCGCGGTTAAATTCCTCGGCAAGGGGCATGTTAAACTTCTTATCCAAATAGCTGCTATCTTTTAACTGGCGGTCAAGCGCTTTTTTTCCGTTTCTAAAAAGCCATGTATATTTTGCTGCGGTATCAACCGGGATAAAATGTTTCTGTGCATTAGCCTCGTCATACGGAATTATCGGGTCGTACTCCTCCTGGCTTTTGCATTGCGAAAATAAAAGCATGCTGCCAAGCAACAGGCCTGTTAAAAATAGCATTGGGGTTGGTTTCATAATTATTTTGTTTAAGGGTTTATAATTGCTTTAGTTTAAAGGCCATTTATATTAATTACATAACATAAATGGCCGTAGGTATTGCAGGGTCATTGATTTAATGGCATAAAGTAACACGTAATAATAGAATATTATGAGCGCATTTACACTTTAAAAAATGCGTATAAATACGCATTTATATCAGCGTTAGCAGGCCAACACTAAAATCATTTACAAATATTTAAAAACTGTTATTTATTATTATCAAACATGTTAAGTATAAGCTTAATGCCGCCGTTAAAAGCTATATTAGCAAGGCGCGCTAATTATGAAAAAACTCCTGCTTATCCCTACCTTTATTTTTGTTGCAAATTGTTTTCATCCTGTTAGCGCGCAGCGTATCATTCCAAAATTTATACGCAAAATGTATTTTGAAAAGGATACCAGTAAACGCCCCAGTTTTGTATTGATACCGATACTTTCTACCGCTCCCGAAACAGGGGTTGAGGTTGGCGGCGCAGGGCTACACTCTTTTTATAGCGATACATTGCACCGCGAAACCCGTGTATCAAACATTTACGGCTATGCTACCATTACAACAAAGGGGCAAAATAGATTAAGTTTGAGCACCAATTACTGGTCGTCACAAAACAAATATCATTATACGGTGGCGCTTAATTTTGTCAACTTCCCCAATAATTTTTACGGTATTGGCAATAGTACACGCAAGGCAGATGCTGATCTTTTAGATGAAAAGCGCTACCGGCTGGATTTTACTGCCGAAAAACAGGTAATACGCAACTTATATGTAGGTTTTTTAGGCGGTGCTTATTATTATAAATACAATAACAAAACCATAGGCGGTATTTTTGATACAGGCGCTAATATTGAAGACAGAGACGGCGGCCCGATTGGGTTTTTAGGCCCCAGCCTGATCTATGACTCGCGCGATAATAATACGTATACTACTAAAGGATTAATATTTACCGCGCAATTTAGGATACTTAAGGGTTTTTTTACCAACAACGGCTACAGCGGCGGACTGCTGAACCTGGAGTATGCGCAGTTTTTTAAATTAAGCAAGAAATTTATTTTGGCTGTAAACGCCCGCGAGCAAAGCCTTACAGGCGGAGCCTCGCCATTTTACCTGTTACCTCAGATGGGTAGCGACGAATTAATGCGCGGCTATTATGGCGGCCGTTTCCGCGACCGTAATCTGATAGCCGGGCAGGCAGAACTAAGGTACCGGCTAAGTGACCGTATTGGCTTAGTAGGCTTTGGTGGTGGCGGGCAGGTATTTAGAGATGAGCTTACATTTTCTGCGTTTAAACCCAATTTAGGTGGCGGCCTGCGTTATTTTTTTGATATAGAAAAAGGACTAAGCCTACGCGTAGATTATGGCATAGGCCAAAGGCCCGTTGGCGAACAACGCTTAAGCGGATTGTATGTAGCGCTGGGGCAGGCGTTTTGATTGGATGTGCAAATGCGTGGATATGCAGATGTGCGGATTATCATGAAACATAGCTAAATTTAAAAATTATTTGCACATCCGCACATTTGCATATCTAAAATTTTATCACAAAATCCTCCTTCACCTGCCCTTTTCTAAAATATACCAGGCCTATCCAAAACAGGTCAACCGTTACCGTTACCTGCGGGTGCGCCTTTATTTGTGCCCAGGCTTCTTTCATGCCTTCGCTCCAGTAAATATCATCAAAAATAAGCAACGTGCCTTCGTGTGCTTTGGGCAGGCACCATTCAAAATATTTCAGTGTTGCATCTTTGCGGTGATTACCATCAACAAACACAAAATCAAGCTTGTCTAGTCCTGCAATAACATCCGGCAGGGTATGGTCAAAATTACCAATCACCAGCTCAATATTATCTGTTTTTGCTTTCGCGAAACTTTCTTTAGCTACTCCAGCGGTTTGCGGGCAGCCCTCCAATGTATAAACTTTTGCTTTTGGTGCGGCTTTTTGCAGGTATACCGATGTTGTACCCAGGCAAGTACCCAACTCAATTATATTATCGGATTGGGCATCCGCGGCCAGGCGGTAAAGCAGTTGGGCCAATGGCGATGGCTTAAGCGCATTTTTTGCTATGTCCCCTACCCGTTTCTGCTTGCTATTGTTTACATGCGATCCGGCGCCCAGATCAGTAACGGTGATCATACGGTCATCGGCCAGCAGTTGCTTCCGTATACCCTCAATCTCATCATAATCTTTTTTGGTAGTGTAATCGTATATCACTTTATCAACCAAACGGTATACAAATGGCGAATGCAGGCCGTGCCTGGTTTTTGCTTTTAAGCGGTACAAAAGGTAATCAAACCCAAACCTTATATTGAACATGTTGTAAAATTATACAAACCTTAGTATTTTAGCGGTATAGATGATAAATCAGACAGAAGTAAAATCGCTTATACGCCTGCTGGATGATCCTGATCAGGAAATATATAACCACGTACACGGCAAATTGTTGTCGTACGGAAGCGCGGCCATAGAATATCTGGAAGGTGCCTTTGAGCAAGCCTTTGACCCAATTTTGCAGGAGCGCATTGCCAACCTTGTACACGATATACAATTTGGCATTTTAAAAACAGATTTAAAACTTTGGCACCAGAGTGGATCTTTTGATCTGCTGCAAGGTATACTTGTTGTTAACCGTTATCAATATCCCGACCTTGATGAACAAAAGCTGATCAACCAGATAGAGGCTATTAAGCGTGATGTATGGATACAGATGATGAACGAAGCCAGCCCTGTTGAACAGGTAAAGCTTATTAACCATGTTTTTTACCACTTGCATGGCTTTAGCGGTAACACAGCCAATCACCAGGACCCACAAAACAGCTACCTGAGCCAGGTGCTCGAAACCAAAAAAGGCAACCAGATATTGCTGGCCAGCATTTACTCCATTATAGCGCAAAAACTGGATATACCGGTTTACGGTGTTAACCTGCCGCAGCATTTTATACTGGCCTATATGGACGAAAGCCAGCAAAACGAAATGGAGGGCGGGGTATTATTCTATATTAATGCTTTTAACAAAGGCTTTATTTTCGGCCGCAGGGATGTAGATGTATTCCTGAAACAGTTGAACCTAAACTTTGATAAGCAGTTTTACGAGCCCTGCTCTAATACTGATATTGTAAGGCGCATTCTGCGCAATTTAATCAGTTCGTACGAGCATTTGGGTACGCCGGACAAGGTGAATGAACTGAACGAATTGCTGAATATTTTAGATTAAGTTGTAGCGTGGCAGGTAGGGTGCACACCCTGCTACATTTTTATTTTTATCAATAATCGCCACATTTACTGCAGCAACAACTTCAAATTAATGCCAAAGTTGGTAAACGACGTATTGAATGATTGCGAAGTATATGGCCGCGTTAGGTTGGAGTCATAGAACAGCGTAATGTTAAACCGCTGGCTTATTGAATAATCTATAGATGGGCGATAGGTAATATTTTGCGCCCCCGATGAGATCTGCGCTGCCTTAATATCAGCGCGGTATATTAATGTCTTATTATCGCGCAGGGCAAAATCCAGTTTAAAGTTCAGATCGTTTTTTAATATGGTGTTACTGAACAAGCCAAACGGGAACCGGAAATTGCGGGTTTTGTAACCCATACCAAAAATCATTACTTTCTCGTTCTGTTGGGTAAGTTGGCTGTTGGCCATGCTTAAGCTTAATATGCGGCTTTGCCTGTATTCAAAATTGGCGGTTACGTTATTTTTAAAACGGATATCAGCACCTAGCAAGGGCACAAACTGCTCATAAATGGTTATCTGCGAGAACTGGTAGTGTGGCAAAAAGTCCTTATTAACATCACGCGCCACACTTTGTCCACCAACTTCTCTGTATTGCAGCAGGCTGCTATAACCACTTACGGTATAGGTAGACTGATAACCGTGCCGCAGATCAAATGAATCAAAAAGATCCTGGAACAATGGCACCCTGCTTAAACCGCCGTAGGTTATTTGCCAGTTAGGAATAGAGATGGCCGGAAACTGGCTAAGATTGGCCCCTGAAGCATCTTTGCCGGTAATTGCGGCCAGGAATGCCGGAACCAAAACATTCTGCGCATTAGGGCCGTACCCATCAGCGTAGCCGGATGCGTCGGCCCCTATTGAGTTTGGATTTTCTGCCCCTAAGCGTTTTGAAATTGCCGCCCTGTTCTCTAAAAACTTTAAAAATGGTGCCGAAACATTATCAATGCCCGACGGGGAAGAAAAAGCGGTAGCCAATGAGAAGAAGGATACGCTGTAATCGCCGGCTGTTATAGCTGCCATGTTCTCAAACCCGCCGGTTACATCAGAGTATTTAAAATTGGTTTGATAATTACGGTTTTGGGTTTTAAACGATGACAGCTGTATGCGCAGATCGCGTATGGGCTCTACCGTCGCTTTCAGGCGCAAGTCTTCGTTAAAGGTTTTAACATAAAGCTGATTCTGTAATGGGTTTTTTGACACCCACCCGTTTGCTATCGCTCTATCACGCAGATCAGCCTGGCTGCCCAATAAAAAACCTAAGCCCGGCGCGTCATAGGTAAAATCCTGGCCAAAGATATTAGACTGTGGCATATATCCCGGCATAAAAGTGCCCTCTGTGCGGGTGTAGTTTCCGCTGATGTTTTTTATGCTGAACAAAGCGTTCATGAAAAAATTGCCTATGCCCTTGCCTTCAAAGTCAGGCTTCTGCCGTTCCCTGTATACCGAAAATTTATTGTAGAGGCGCGTAAAATCAAGCGATGGAGTAAGCTGAATGGTACGTGCGTTTTGTATGCTGTTACCCACGTTAAGCAGGGGGTCCTGCATACCAAACAAGGGCTGCGCCTGCCAGTCAAAATGCGTTGTATAATGCACTATCATAGTGGTCCAGTCAAGCCCCGGTATCTTGTTGAGCGGAGTTGTGTAGTTAATATTTACAGTGTGATTGTAGTTGGTAGTACGGCCCAGTTTTTTTATGTTTTCCCAAAGGGTATCGCGTTTTAAGCCCGTAATGCGGCCATAAGGCTCATCAACTACTGATAGGTTGGTTGCATCAATATCCATAGTTAGGGATTTTGTAAGGCTCCACCCTATGCCATAAATACGCACAATATTAAAGTTTTTGTTAAAGTTGGTGGGTATAGTGGTAGGGTTATCCGGGTCGGTATTCCGCAATGAGCTTTCTGAATAAAACCTGTTAAAGTTCATGCTGAAGTTAAGCCGCGACGGCAGCGGACTAAAGTTAATATCGCGCAGCAAAGCCAACGGATTACTTTTAATGACCTTAGCCAGCGGACTTATATATTTTGGTTGATTGGCATAGATGTAAGCCAAAGCGCCCGTATACGTGCGCTCAACATTATTTTCGGTTATAAAGTCGCGGTGCAAATATTCTGTAAATGCATAGCTTACGTTAAAGTTCTCAATATCCCACACATGTACAGGTGCTGTAGGGTTAGTGCGCTCTTTATGCACATTGGTAAAATTAAAACTGCGCCGCTTGGTATAGTCTTCGGCCACAGTTTTTATGGAATCCCGTTTTTGCTCTGTAGGGGCTGCATCCATTGATTGCTTTAACAAGATATCCGGCTGGCCGGGATCATACATAGGCGTGCTTACCTGCGATGAAACATTTACATAAGTAGGTATTTTTATCCCTGATTTTGCCGGAAAAAACTTACCAATATCCATGCTTGCAGAAATATCATACGCCTGGTTATCATTTAATGATCGCTCCTGGAGTTTAGAATCCAATGTACCAAACCCCGCTGTTGATTTTGAGCCCGATACCGTTAGGTCAGCAAAATCAGCCAGCTTAAAATCTGCACGGGCCATTGCCGCCCAGCCTTTTTTAGTTTTAAAATCTGTAAGCCTCAATTCGTCAAACCAAACTATACCTGCCTTTGGTAGCCCGTCGTCAACGCCCGTAGCTGCGTTTCCTTTAAAAGGATTGCGCACACCCAGCATAATAGTGCGCAGGCGGCTCAGATCAGGCACCCCCATAATAGTAATTCTGTTTTTACCGCTGGCGTAGGTAAATGGCCTGTTAACCGGCCAGGGCAGGCCCATATATTTAGCGCTGTTACGGGCAAGTTTGGCATCCGTTAATATACTCAGATCAATGTCCAGTTCGTTTTCAGTGGGCCATATACTGCTTGCGTTGCTTGTGCCGGGTTGTGTTACTAAAAGCGGTATCTCGTATTCGTAATAATTGTTTTGGTAATCTGTTCCCAGGCGTACAAAAGCGCTTAACTCGCCGTCGCGCAGGATGCTTTGTGGAGCTGCCTCTGCGTGAATAAACATTTGCAAGTGATTGTATCGGCGCAGGTCATTATAAAAAGTTTTAAATGAGGCCCTTGAATAACCATCTGTAAGGTTAGCTACTGTTTGCGATAGCGACTGCTCATTCAGTTGCGTATTAATTTGCAAGTTATTGTAGTCGCGCTGGCGTTGTATTCCCGGCGGCACAACATAGGGTATAGGTACACGCTTGCCGTTCTCTTCAATATTTACGGTTTGCACGGTAAACGTAGAGTTATCAAGCGGTGGGTTATTCAGCGCAACATCTGCAATAACATTGGCGGGATTATTTTCGGTATTGAATGCCCGCCAATCGCCCCTTACCAGTTCCATCGTGGCGAAACGAAGTACAGCGGTATCGGCAAAATTGGTCATAAACATGCGCATATACCTAATGGCCTTAAAATCCTGGATGCCACCAACCGTTGATTGATACGAAGTAACCGGAATACGGAACTGGTACCACGTAACAGGTTGTGTGGTGCCATCGGCCAGTTTTACCTGCGATGTAAGTTTATCGTTAACAAAGTTCTGGCCCACTACCAGGTCAGCAGGGCGCATAGATACCTTGTATTGAAAGTACTGGTCGTCCTGGCTCATGTTGTTGTCGCGGTCTATATCCTCGCCGTCAGGCAGGGCAGTTGATGCTGATGTTGGCAGGCCAAGTTCTGCCTGAGATTGCTCGGCGGTTTTAGAGTTGCTTTCGTTCCCGTTAAACCTGCTGTAACGGGCCAGTATACCCGCGTTAGCTTGATCCTGCGCAGCACCCAGATAGTATTGAAAGTCGTCAGACGATGGGTCATTGTTAAAAGCCGCCGCTGCCGTGGCGCTCACCTGCCCCTGTATTTGCTGTATTGCGCTGGCAAAGTTACTGCGTTCATCCTGATTGTTTAACCCATCCAGACCAATGTCCTGCAGTGAGCGCGATGTTGGATTGCTGTCAAAAGCATTAATAACTGGCTGTGTGCGGCTTACGCGGCCCCAAACGGTATTGTCAACCGTATTATAGTCGCCATTGGCGGGCAGGCCATTCTCTAAGCTTTTACGGCCGTCTTTCAGCACATCTTCTGATATGCTGCCCAGGTTAAAATACAGATCGCCACCGGGAGCTGTAGGTTTATAAATAAAGGGGTCCATCACCCAAAATTCAATGTACTGTACATTTAACGACTGAAAGTCGGTTATAGGGATGCTGCGGTAGATGCCACCCCAACGCGACCGTGGGTTTTGCAGCGTACCATCGGGGTTAATGCCCGTTGTGGTATAGTTGTAAGGGCCGCGAATGTTTGGATAGAAAGCCATATCCAATGTTGCTACCGATAGTGGTTGCCCTGTAACTGATTGCTTGTAGGGAAACACTTCTGTTTGGAAGATCTGCCTTACATAATGGTTAGATAGTTGCGCACGCGATACAGGAATGGAACCCGAAGTATAAAATATGGGGTCTATATTATAAAACGCTAAACGGGCGCGGTTATACCCATACCCTAAATCATTAAACAAGCTCGCCTCAGGAAACAAACGCGGCGTAGCGGTTAGCTGCCAAGCGTTGGCGGCTTTTACATCAATAACAGATTGGCTGTTCTCAAAATCATCCAGATACGAGGTACCGTTACGGGCACCGGCATAGCTTAACACGCTGGGGCTGCCCGGCAAAAGCTGCGCAAATTCTCCGCTAAAATTTACTGATGAAGGTGCTTTTGTTTGTAGAAACGGCAGCTTATCAACCATTCGGGTTAAAAAGCGCGATTCAGAACTGTAGTTTACGTCAAGGCCCCAGATGGTATTTGAAATAGACTCGCTACCCACGGCCTCGTTTTGCGAAATGGGCTGTTCTGTAAGGTGCATAATGGTACCGCCCAACGCCAGTTTATTATTCATACGATAATCAAACCGGGCACCATACAGTGACCGCTGCTGCACGCCGAACAATTCGTTATTTTCCAGATTAACTGTTATGGGCTGCCCCGATGAAAGCAGCGCGCCATTAATGATATTGATACGACCGGCATTGTAATCAATAGTATAATCAGTGCCCTCTGTTAACTTTGAAGCGCCTGCCGATACAATTACCGAGCCTTGCGGAATATTGGTGGCATTAAGCTGATACGAACCGCCACCACCCTGCGACGAGTACGTGCCTTTTATGGCATACCGGTTTAACTGCGGGAAAAACTGTTGCGCAACAGTTTTAGTAGAATCATACAATTGCTGGTAAACATATCGCCGGGCCAGGTCTGTCTCGCCGGGGGTAAAACGCGCGGCCAGGTCTGAGCCGAATGGCTCCAAAACCGGAAACACAATACGCCCATTTTGCGAATCAATGGTTATACCCTCTAAAAAATCAAAGTAACCATCTGGCCGTTTTTCGTTCTGCTGGCTCAAATTATCAAGCCCGGTAAGCTGCAGCCACAGTTTGCCTTTGGTATTTTGCCCCTCCTCCATCACAGGTTTTTCAACACTGTTTTTGTCGTCCAAACGGGCAATACGTAACTTGAAATTTTGCGAACTGATCTGATACGCGTTAAGCGAATAGATGTTTTTCATCATCAACTTCCAGGTGGGCAGCCTGGTTTTAAGCAGGGTGTTCTTTAAAAGCTTTAAGTATAATACTTTGGGCTGCGCCGGATCAACGGGCATATCTGTAGAGAACTCACCAACCTGGTACTGAACGCCATTGTTAGTATACTGAAACGCCACGGCCAGCACCTCATCATTATTTAGCGGATAGTTAAGCGACACATAACCAAGCTGTGATTGCAGCGTGTACTCCTTGGTGGTAAGCTTGCGGGCGTAGGTAAGCTTAGCATAGTTATCAGTACCGCCATTAGCGGCAAAGTAATTAGCTATTGAGTTGGAAGGATCATTAGTTAAGCGGGCACCGGCAGGCAGGTTCTGCAATAATGAGTTAGATTGCTGGCTGGCAATAGGCCCTAAAAAACCCGATGGCAACGCCGAGTAACCGGCCCCGCCCTGTATAAGGGGTGTGGTGTAGGGCTTGTTCTCTCCCAGGTCAAGCAGGCCCAACACGTCTCGCGAGTCGTTAGTTGAGTTGCTGCGATTTGTTACCCAAACCTCAATACGGGTAATATTGATATTAGACCCATTTAGCGGAATATTAGCAAGCGCCTTGTTATAATTCTCGCGGAAGTACTGCGATAGAAAGTAGTGCTTATTGGCTTCATAGTCTGACGCTACCAGGTTAATTTCGCCTTGTTGCGCACCGTTGGTAATGGTAAGCGTACGCGACTGTGAGCGTTGCTGCGAGAATACACCCGTTACCCCCAGTTTGCCAAATTTTAACTTTGTGCGGATGCCAAATAGCGCCTGCGTGCCGGTTATTAACGTGGTGGGCAGCGGCATGCTTACCGTTCCGGCCTGTATTTCCTGTATAATTTCGTCGGCGTGGCCCTTGTATTCCAGCTTAAACTGGTTATCAAACTGAAACTGTGCGTCGGTATTATAATTAGTGGCGATCTTTACTTTATCGCCTATATTACCTGTTACATTAAGCTGTATGCGTTGGTCAAAATTAAAATTAAATTGCTTGCGCTGCCGTGTGTTAAACAGTGGGTTCTCGTTATTATTTATCTGACCGGAAATAATGGCCTCTGCAGAGCCCTGGGGGCGGATATCAATTATATTGCTGCCAAAAATTTTCTCAAAAGTTTGACTCCGAATTTTTATCTGCGGAATAAAACCCGGTTGCTGAGATTGGTAAGCGTAATTGTCTGTAAGGGTTTTAAAATAGCTCTTTTTATCTTGTTGCTGCTTTAACTTCAGGTATTCTGTAAAAGAAAGATAAACGGGCGGTCTGTACAACATATTACCAACGCGCTCATACATTACATACCGGTTGCTGGCAACGTCATATTCTATTGTGCGGGTAAGGCCCGGTGGGTCGGGCTCAAATATCCCTTTGCGCGACAGATTGTTGTTAGTTGGCTTATAATTGTACGGAACCTTGATAATTACTGAGTCGGTTTTGCTTAACCCGGATTGCTGTGCAAACGCGTTTCCAATACCGCAAAACACGGCAAGTACACAAAGGAATACAGCAAATCTACCGGCAAAAATCCCGCTCAAAGGTCAAAGTTTAATCAGCAGTAATTATAAACTTTTTAAGGCAATTTTTATTAGTTGTTCTACAGTAATTGTACCATCTATTTTATTCATTTGCTGCTCCAGCACTTTTTCAACAGCATTGCGTGCAAAACCCAGCATTACCAACGCAGAAAGCGCTTCGTCTTTAACCGATGGGTTGAGCGGCGCTACACTTAATGTTTCAGATCCTTCTTTTAGTAATTTGTCTTGCAGCTCCAATATTACACGCTGGGCAGACTTTGGCCCTATGCCTTTAATGCGTTGAATAAGTGACACGTTTCCGCTTACTATGGCCGTTTGTATCTCGGCAGGTGTTATTGATGACAACATCATCCGCGCTGTATTGGGCCCAATACCTGATATAGATATCAGATGTAAAAACAAGCGGCGTTCGCCTTCGTCAGCAAAACCATATAATGTATGCGCATCTTCTTTAACATGCAGCCATACATACAGTTTCTGTCGCTCCTGGCTACCCAGTAACGCGTATGTGTGCAATGATATGTTGATGTGGTAACCAACGCCTGCGGCATCTATTACCACATAAGCAGGGCTTTTAAAAGCTAATTTACCGTCGATATAATTATACATAGTTTTTGCTGACGGATAAATTTACACGTTTAGCAATAAAAGTTTGCCCATGGGGCTACTTTTATTGCATTTGCTGTTTTGCCTGCGCATCAACCACAGCAATGGTAACCATATTCACAATCTCGCGCACCGAACTACCTAATTGTAATATGTGTACTGATTTTTTTAAACCCAGCAAAATAGGGCCAACTGCCTCTGCACCGCCAATTTCCTGTAGTAGTTTATAAGCTATATTGCCCGACTCCAGATTAGGAAATATCAGCGTGTTGGCTGCTTTACCCTTTAAAGTTGAAAAAGGAAAATTATCTGCAAGCATATCAGCATTTAAGGCAAAGTTGGCTTGCATATCGCCATCAACTATCATATCCGGACACTGCTTATGCAAACGACGCACTACCTCACGCGTGCCTTCGGGTATTGGGCCATCATTTGAGCCAAAGTTAGAGTAGGATAACAGCGCAACACGTGGGTTGATGTTAAACTGCTTTACCGATCTTTCAATCAATATGGTAATATCAACCAGTTCTTCAACAGTTGGGTCAACGTTTACCGTTGTATCACCAAAAAACACGGGCCCCTTCGGCGTAATCATTAAATACATGCCGGCAACACGGCTTACATCATCCTGCACGCCGATAATTTGCAAAGCAGGCTTTACGGTACTGGCGTAGTCTTTACTTAAGCCGGATATTAGCGCATCGGCCTCGCCAAACTCAACCATACAGGCACCGTAATAGTTATAATCTGACAATAACTTGCGCGCTTCAAACAACGTAACACCGCGGCGCTGGCGTTTATTGAATAAATAATTGGCATATTTTTCGGTATTCTCGGCACCCAGATGCGGATCTATGATCTTCACATCGCCGAAATCCATATCATGCTCTTTTATTATCTGCTTTATCTTTGCTTCATCGCCCAGCAATATTGGTGTGGCAATTTTTTCATCTTTAACAATCTGCGCGGCACGCAAAATTTTATAGTTATCAGCATCCGAGAAAACTACCCGCTTTGGATTGCTTTTAGCCTGATTGGTAATATTACGAAGCAGCTTATCATCCGGACCAATACGCGACCGCAATTGCTCTGTGTAAGCGTCCCAATCTGTTATTGGTTGGCGCGCAACGCCCGATGCTATTGCTGCTTTTGCTACAGCTGTTGAAACCTCAGTTATAAGGCGCTGATCCATTGGTTTTGGGATAATGTAATCGCGGCCAAATTTTAAGTTTCTGGCATTATAGGCCAGGTTAACGGCCTCCGGCACAGATTTTTTAGCCATCTCGGCAATTGCATGCACTGCCGCCAGCTTCATCTCTTCGTTTATGGCACTTGCACGTACATCAAGCGCACCTCTGAATATGTAGGGAAAACCCAATACATTGTTTACCTGGTTAGGAAAATCAGAACGCCCTGTAGCTATAATAATATCATCACGAGAATTTATGGCAAGGTCATAAGCTATCTCCGGCTCGGGGTTGGCCATCGCAAACACAATTGGGTTTTTAGCCATCCCTTTAAGCATATCAGGTGTAACACAGTTACCTGCCGACAGGCCTATTAACACGTCGGCACCTTTTAACGCTTCGGTTAAAGTTTTTATATCTTTCCTGTCTGTAGCAAACTGCAGGCGCATTTCGTCCAGATCCTGACGCTCGGGTGTTATCAGCCCGTTTATGTCAAACATCACCAGGTTTTCTCTTTTAACCCCTAATGACAGGTATATTTTTGAACATGATACCGCGGCCGCTCCTGCGCCGTTCACTACCATTTTTATGTTATCGAGCTTTTTTCCCTGAATCTCGCAAGCGTTTAACAATGCCGCGCCCGATATTATGGCTGTACCGTGCTGGTCATCGTGCATAACCGGGATCTTCATTTCGGCTTTCAGCCTGCGTTCAATCTCAAAGCAGGCAGGTGCACCAATATCCTCCAGATTAATGCCGCCAAAAGTTGGTTCAAGCGCTTTTACAATGGTTACAAACTCGTCAACTGTTGTGGCGTTTATCTCCAGGTCAAAAACATCTATATCGGCATAAATTTTAAACAGCAGGCCTTTGCCCTCCATAACAGGTTTGCTGGCTTCGGGGCCAATGTTACCCAGGCCTAAAACGGCGGTTCCGTTACTTATTACACCAACCAAGTTTCCTTTGGCGGTGTATTTGTAAACATCATCAACATTGTCGGCAATTCTTAAACAAGGCTCAGCAACACCCGGCGAGTAAGCCATAGTAAGGTCGCGCTGCGAATTCGTGGGTTTGGTGGGTATAACTTGTATCTTACCGGGACGGCCTTTTGAATGGTAGTTTAACGCGTCCTGCTTCCGGTTTGGAGTATCCATAATTACTGTTTATTCGGCACAAATGTATGCATTTTTGGGCCATCTGTATTAAAAAAGCCCGGTAACATACGGGCTACAAATTTAATTTCAAGCTAAGGCTGCTCTCCTGGAGGGAGCGCATTCAAATTTCCGACGGCCTTAACCATAGCGACGGGTTTAAACCCCATTGCTATAATTACAACTATTAATACTTACAAATTGACCTAAATTGCTGATTTACCAGCACATCAGGGTTTCCCTTGCTTTACTCGTATAACTTAATTATCAACTATTTTTTCCGGCATCGGCAGATACCGTTGGCGCAACAACCGCATCTGCGGCTAGTTTTATTTGCCGTCCGGGCGTTAGGCTGTAGCCACGCAAACCGTTCCATTTTTTCAGATCTTCAATATCTACGCCGTAAATTGAGGCTACATCAACCAGATCCTCGCCACGTTTTACAATATGAATATTGGTTGATGCTGAAGGCGCCGGGGTACTGTTTATCAAAGTTGCCTGATTAGTAGGCTTGGCATTAGCCGCAATCGTTGTAGCTTTAGGAGCTACAATTTCTATAATTCTTTTTGGCCGCGCTGCAATGGTTGCATTCGGGTCTGTCAGGGCAGCATATAAAACCGCGTAGTCAACATCAAAAGTGTAAGGAATGATCAACCTGCGCGGGTTTTGCGGCGTGCCGTTAACTATTTGTTTTTTATAGGATGGATTAAACACAGCAAGCTCTTTAACTTCCATGCCCAATGCCTTGGCTACATTACTTAATGATATAAATTTATCAACCATTACAGTATCGGTTTTACCTAATACTGATGATTGGCGTACATCAATATCATGGTCCTGCGCATAGTTCATAACGTATGACATGGCTATGAAGGCCGGCACGTAATTGCGCGTTTCAGATGGCAGGTATTGCCTTACCGACCAAAAATCAAGCGCACCTGATTTTTCAACGGCACGTTCTACATTGCTTTTACCGCAATTGTAAGAGGCTATTGCCAGCAACCAATCGCCAAATTCCATGTACGCGTCTCTAAGATAAGCGGCCGCGGCATAACAAGCTTTAATAGGATCGCGACGATCATCTACATAGCTATCCATGCCCAAACCATAAGCTTTGGCTGTAGCTGGCATAAATTGCCAGGGGCCCGTTGCGCCTACCCGTGATACCGCAAAAGGATCAAGTTTTGACTCAACTATTGAAAGATATTTTATTTCTTCGGGGATGCCTGCTTCTCGAAAGATCTTCTCGTAAATTGGAAAGTAATATTGAGATAAGCCTAAAACATGGCTCATTTCGTCTTTATGGCGGATATAAAGCTCAATGTAGGTTTGCACGTAATCGTTATAATCCAATTGCACTTCTTTTTGAATAGCAATTAATTTGCCGGCATAGGATGTGGGTGCCGGAGATGATGCTGAACCGGGAAATAGTTCTTTAACAACCATTGCCATGGCTGCATTAGCGGGTGCCGCATTTGGCTGACCGGCGATCTTATTTTTTATTGTACTATCAACCGGAAGGTCAGCGGCTTTAATAATTTGTTGTGATAAAAGGCATAAAGCAATAACAATTATTTTCTTCATTCTTCTCTCATTAGGGTTAACGGCTTATGTAAATAGCAAAAGCACAAGTCACTAAAGTATTAATTATTTATAGTTCAACGAAATATTTCGAGAAATTTAATAATTCCTGCTCGTTAAAATGACTGGTTAATAATTGTAAACCCAACGGCAGGCCCTTACTATTATTGCCTGCAGGCAGCGATATAGCGGGCACTCCTGCAAGCGAAGCCTGCACCGTAAATATATCTGCCATATAACTTTTTAAAGGATCATCACTAATATGGCCTATTTTAAAAGCGGGTTCGGGCGTGGTAGGTATTAATATAAAATCAAAATCTTTTAAAATACTTTCAGTGCGCTCTTTTATCAGCCTGCGTACTTTTTGTGCCTTGGTATAATAGGCATCATAATACCCTGCGCTAAGCACGAAGGTGCCTAGCATAATGCGGCGCTTAACTTCTTTGCCAAAGCCTTCAGACCGTGAAAGTTTGTAGGTAGAAACCAGATCGGTAGCGTTTTTGCTGCGATACCCGTAGTGCACACCATCAAACCTTGCCAGGTTAGATGATGCTTCTGCCATAGTTAGAATATAATAGGTAGGCACTATGCTATCCAGATAGTCAAACTCAACAGGGGTAACGGTATGGCCGTCGGCTTGTAGTTTCTCTATATTTTGTTTTAGTACTGCTTTTACATCGTCATCAACACCATTGCTGGTTAAGGCTTCGCGCAAATAAGCTATTTTTTTCTTACCTGATGATTTTTCAAGGTTACCGCCATAAGCATCGGCCGGTAGTTGCGATGCGCTGCTGTCGTATTCATCGGCACCGGCCATAACTTCTAATAAAAGCGCGGCATCTTCAACCGAACGGGTTAGGGGCCCGGCTTGATCAAATGATGAACCATAGGCTATCAATCCATACCGAGAAACGCGCCCGTAAGTAGGTTTTAAACCAACAAGGCCGCAAAAAGCAGCAGGCTGCCTTATAGACCCGCCTGTATCAGTACCAATAGCTGCATGGCACATATCTGCCTGAACCGCAACGGCGCAACCACCTGATGAACCACCCGGAACGCGGGTATTATCGGCATGGTTTTTTACTGTGCCAAAATAAGATGATTCATTAGAAGCCCCCATAGCAAACTCGTCGCAATTGCAGCGGCCAATTATAATGGCATCCTCAGCAAGCAGGCGCTCAACTACGGTTGAAGAGTATATAGATTTAAAGCCTTCTAATATTTTTGAAGATGCGGTAACTTCATGCCCCTGGTAGCAAATATTGTCTTTAATAGCAATAACCATTCCGGCTAAACGGCCGGCATTGCCTTGCTTTAGTTTCTGGTCAATAAGCACGGCGTTTTGCAATGCTTCATCTTCAAAAACCTCGTTAAAGGCATTCAAGTCAGCATTTGATCTTATATTAACCAGATAGTTATCAACCAAAGCCTTTACGGTGATGGTTCCGCTTTCTAATCCACTTTGTATTTCAGCTAAAGAGGAGTAAGATTTAATCATAGGGGCCTAAAATAAAAAACTTATCCGTTGAAAAGGTTAAAATTTTCAACAGATAAGTTATATTTAATAAACATCGTATAAACAGAATAACCTTTGCCCTTAAGCTTTAGGTTTGTCTTCTGTAGTTTCGGTAGTCCCGTTTTGAGCGTCTTTAAATTCTCTTACGCCTTTACCTAAACCTTTCATTAATTCAGGTATTTTTCTGCCGCCAAACAACAGCACTACTATTAAAAGAATTAAAATTATCTCCTGTGCGCCAAAATTCATGATTTCTACTTTTTAATATTACTTGTTAAAATATCTTTTTATTATTTGCCTGTGCATTACTTGGTTCATCGTCTGTAAGCTGTTGCTCGTGTTTGTACCTTGTATCATGCTCTACATTCTCTTCAAACTCTACCTGATCTTTACCCATTACATAACCCTGGCTTGCAGGCACGCTGTTGGCCATGTAATCATCACCGGCTGATTTTTCTTCGATAAACCGGTTCGGATCATATCCATCATAATCTGCAGGGCTTTCTTCAACAGTTTTTTTGGGTTGCTGCTCTTCCTTTTTTTTGCTTTCAAAACTATCTATCTGATTGTTTATCTCGCGCTTAACGCCTTCTGATGCATCTTTAAAATCGCGGATACCTTTTCCCAGCCCTTTTGCTAAACCCGGCAGTTTATCGCCACCAAACAGCAACAAAGCCACTCCCAGTATTAACATCAGTTCTCCGCTACCAATATCAAACAATAAAAACACCCCGCTCAACATCTTCTTTTTAATTTAAGGTTACAAATATATGCAATTAATATTTTATAAAACACCAACTATCTGTTGGCTAGCCATATCTCGGGGTTAACAGGGGTGTCGCCTTTGTAAAGTTCAAAATGAGCGGTTGTTTCACCTGTTGATGCCTCGGTAGCTACCGTACCAATTATTTGCTTGGTACTAACCTTCTGGCCAACCGACACGTTAATAGAACGAAGGTTGGAATAAGCCGTAAAATATTCACCGTGTTTAATAACCACCAGATAGGTGCCCATTATATCCTGTGCTTTTCTTACTTCGCCTTCAAACACCGTACGCACCTGCGCTCCGGCAGACGTTCTTATTTCTATACCATTGTTATCCATCTTAATACCGTCAATAACTATGGTACCAAAGCTTTGTATAATCTGCCCTGTAGTTACCGGCCACGGTAGTCTTCCCTTATTACCTAAAAAGCTGCTTGAAAGCGCTGCGGCTTCGGGTGTAGAGTTTAATACATCGCTATTAGTTTTACGCGGAGCAGCTGCGGCCACAACCACAGGTGCCTCCTTATTTCCTGCCGCCTTTGCTTTGGCGGCTGCTGCCGCTTTCTCTGCGGCTAAGCGTGCCAGTTCGCGGCGTCTTTCCTCTGCAATTTCACGCGCAATTGCCGCACTAATGGCCCTGTTTGTTGCAGCAAGTTTCTTTCTAAGATCTTGTTGGGCCTCTTTTATCTTTCCCTCTTGTTTTGAAAGGTTACTGGCTACTTTTTGCTGGTCAATCCTCTCCTTGCCCAGGTTAGCCTTTTCTTTCTCTTGTTCTAAAAGTATATTCCGCTTTTCTTCCTTGGTTCTATCCAATTGCACTATCTTACCATGCAGTTCCGTTTCCTTCTCTTCAATATATTGCGCCTGTCTTTTACGGTAAGCGGCAAATTCCTGCAAATATTTTAAACGCTTGTAGGCCTGGTTAAAGTCTTTGGCCGCAAAAATGAACATCAATTTATTGTATCCGCTTTTGTTATGATAGGCAAATAATATCATTGCCTCATACTCTTTGCGTAGTTGCTCTAATTGCTGTTGTAAACTATGTACGGTATTGGTGTTTTCTGCAATTTCGCTGTTCAGGTTTCTAACCTCTGTATTTATATTGTTTATTTTTTTTTCGCGAAGATTAATCTGCGCCCTTAAAATATTAAGCTGTTTAATGGTTGATTTTTTGTTGTTAACGGTCTCGTTATATTCGCGGTTAAGTTTTTCCAGCTCATCAGTAAGCCTTTCTCTATCGCGTTTAAGCTGATCGCTGCTTTGTGCATGCACACTTAGCGTGGCTGCTACACAAAGTAAAATGAATAGTACTTTCAAAAATTTCATTCCTTCAAAAGTATTAATTTTAATTGGCAGGCGTATAGGTTTCAGGGATATTGAAAGGATATTCCAAAGCCCGGTCAAGCTCTACCTTTGAATATTCAAGCTTAACAGATATTTTCTTTCCCTTAAGGTTTGAACCGATATTAATTTGCGATGGTAGTGTACGGCCCTCAACCAATACAAAATTACTGTTGGTTACCTGCATGGATTGCTGCTGCTCATTATTAGACAGGTTTAATTGCGATACTTTCATCTCGGGGTTAAAGATCAGCTTGTATAAAAGCTGCTGCATTGTGCCCGAAAGGGTAATACTGTTATCAACCTTTTGCACATCCGCTTCAACAGACAACAATTCGGGTACCGCATTGCCGGTTAACAACGATTCAACAGTGGTATAGTTAACCTGTTTACCTGCATAATTATGTACGTAACTAAAAGGTTTTTTTATGTACACGCCTTGTAATTTATTAATGATCTTAATGCTATCGGGCGTAATTAAGGCCCTGGCTACCTCAAAACTTAATAACGCTGTTATAGATACCCATATGCGCTTGCCGTGGTCAATACGGATATTCATGGTAACGTTGTTATTATCGTTATCAATATTTAGTTCCGCACCAGCCTTACCCGAAAAAGTATTGAATACAAGCTGCCTGCTTTTTATCATGGCAATGGTGTTCGCCTTTGTGTTATCAACCACTACCGGCGGCGCTGTTGTTACCGGGGCAGTTACCATTTTACGGGCCTTACAACCTGTTGCCGCTACCACTACAAGGCAAATGGCCGCTATTTTACTCGCTATATTTCTTTTCATTTATTTTTCGCTCTAACACTTCCGATTTCCCACCATATTCTTTCGCCTTCAACCAGCTTTGCAAAGCAGCATCGGCATTACCTGTATTAAACAAAATGTCGCCGTAATGTTCTGCCTGTGTAGCGCTTTTATCTTTATTGTGCAGCATGGCTTTCTCCATCCAGGTTTTTGCCTCGGCATATTTTTTCTGCCTGAACAATACCCATGCGTAAGTATCTTCAAACGACGCCATATCTGGTTTTAGTTCAACAGCATGTTTGGCCATTGCAGCTGCCTTAACCAGGTTTTCGCCGCGTATTGCCAGGTAATAGGCATAATTGTTTAAGGTATAAAAATTGTCGGGGCTGTTTTGTAAAGATTTGTCGTAACTCTCATCAGAAAGCTTGTTGTTCTGCAACTCATGGTAGCAATCGCCAAGTGCCGAGTAAGACTGCGACAAGAGTTCTTTATCCTGCAGCTCTAATGATACAGCATTTTTTAAATAGCTGAGCGCTTTTTTAGCATCCTTTTTTTGCAGCCAGGCCAGGCCCACAAAGTAATTCATTGCCGCCTGGTTAGGGAAGAACGACAAGGCTTCCTCACCGCTTTTAATAACAGTAGCCAAATCATTTTCACCTAATGCTATGCGTACCAACTGTTCGCGCACCTCGTAAACCTGATCATTAATGGCGATAGATTTTTGATAGCTGGCTTTGGCCTCGCTCACCTTATCATTCTGCAACAGTATATCGCCATACAATGCATGCCCCCGGGCATCTTCCGGGTGAATACTAACAAGCAATTTAGAAAGCGCCAACGCGCTGGCTTTGGCATTAGGGTCAGGAAACTGCGGAATATAACCGGCTATGATCCTTATTTTCTGGTCAATGCTTAGCTCGGGTACAGAAAACGCCTGCTCCAATTCGCTGAAACTACCATCTATGTTCTTTTTGTCGCGATAGATATCAGCCAAGGCCAAATGAATCAATCCGTTATTAGGGTCAATTTTTTTGGCCCGTTCCAATACCTGTGCAGCTTTATCGCGCTGATTAACGGAGTTATACAAGTCGGCCAGCATTAAATAATACCTAACATTACCGGGGCTGGCTGTTATTAAATTCTCTAAAGAACCGGCGGCCTTATCAGTTTTACCCTGTTTTAAATATACCTTTTGCCTGTTGATGGTCAGGTCGTCATTAGGGCCGGTTACTTTCTCAACTTCATCAAATACTTTTAAGGCCTCGTCTAACTTACCTTGCAGGTACAGCGCGTTGGCCTTGTCAAAATACACATCAGGTTTATCCGGATTAAGCCGTATTAGCTGCGTAAATACGTTCTCCAGCTTGTTAAAGTCGTTGTTTTTTTCGTACACATCAGCAAGTGCCAGCCAGTACCAGCTGTTATCCGGCTTTAGTGTTACCGCTTTTTCAAGCAGCGGGGTGGCTGCGGTGTAGTCTTTTTGCAGCTTTTTTATGTTGGCCAGCTCATACAACGAAGCATCATTTGAGGGGTCAATTGCCAATATTTTAGCAAAAACCGTTGCGGCCCCGGCATTATCATCAATGGTTTTTTTGCTGAGTGCCGAATAAAAGAGCTGCTCCACATCCGCTTCTTCTGGCTTATCGCCGCGTGATTGCGCGTTAAGCACTTGCACAGGCATACTGCATGCCAGTAGCAATGCAAAAAAACTGATCTGCTTTTTGCCCATAATACCCTGTACAATGAATGCCGCGTACCCCAACTTGCTGTTTTTCTATTACTTATTACTTACCTGTGTGTCCGTAGCCGCCCGCTCCTCTTGAGGTTTCGGTTAATAAATCTACCTCCTGCCATTCCACCCTTTCATGTCGGGCCACAACCATTTGTGCAATGCGCTCACCGGGGTTTATCTCAAAAACCTGGTCAGACAGGTTAACCAACAATACACCTATCTCTCCCCTGTAATCGGCATCAATGGTGCCGGGGGCATTTACTATGCTTATTCCGTGTTTATAGGCTAAGCCGCTTCGCGGCCTTATTTGCGCTTCAAAACCCTCGGGCAGTTCAATATATAACCCTGTTGGTACCAGTTTGCGTTCAAGCGGTTTGAGAGAAAGCGGCGCTTCCAAATGGGCCCGCAGATCCATTCCAGCAGCATGTAAGGTTTCGTATGCCGGTAAAATATTATTTGATTTGTTTATTACCCGAATGGTCATGACTTAATAAAGATAGATTTTAAATTTTTCCATTCAAAATATAAAGCTACTGATGTAAACGCAATTAACAGGCCATTGCCTATAAAAATGTTACGATTGAAAACGTAGAACGATATATAAACGAGAAAAACGGCTGACAAGATATAGGCCAGGTTCTTTTTTAAATTGTATGGAATGGAGTAGTGTTTTTGTCCCCAGAGATATGACAATATCATCATACCCGCATAAGCTATTAGCGATGTCCAGGCAGATGCCATATAGCTATATTTAGGGATAAAAATATAATTTAAAACAATTGTTATTATGGCACCTATACCGGATATATATAGTCCGTATTTGGTTTGGTCTGACAATTTGTACCAGATAGAAAGATTCATGTAGATGCCAAGGCTAATATAGCCGAACAGTAATATTGGCACTACATTCAAGCCTTCCCAAAAGCCATTAAACACTACTTGATTATTTACGATTTTCGTTTTCTCGTCCAGAATGATTGTTGCCAGCAAATCAATATTAGCAACCACAGCTACACTCATAACACAAATCGCGATAATAAAGTATGTCATTATACGGGCGTAAGTTTCGGGTGCGTTTTTGTTTTTTGAGTGACTGAAAAAAAACGGTTCGGCACCTAACCGAAATGCTTGGATTGATATGTTAAGAAATACCGCAATTTTTGCGCAAGTGCCATAAATGCCCACCTGCTCATCGCTTATAGCAGAAGGTAGTAGCTGCTTAAGTAAAGCCTTATCCAACGATTCATTAATAATAAACGACAGATTAGCTACTAATACAGGCCAACTATACAGCAGCATTTCTTTAAGTATTGCCTTATCGTAATTTAACTTAACCTTTGATATCTCGGGCAGTAAAAGCAATATAGTGATCACGCTGGCTGCCGAGTTGGCTAAAAAAACGTAGCCCACCCACTTGGGCCGGTACCACGAGGCCATCCAATCCGCACCGGGCAAATCATGTTTTATAAAAAACGATATCCCGAACAAAAAGAAAAGGTTAAAGGCCACAACAAATACAATGTTGGAACATTTAACAAAAGCATATCTTAACGGTCTTCCCTCAGCGCGGATTTTAGCAAAGGGGATAACGCAAAAAGCATCAGACATCAAAATAAACAGGAAACATTTTACATAAAATGTATAGTCGGCCCGGTCTTGCGCAACACCTGCGATAAGATAACTTACTATCTCGTCTAAAAAAAACAAAGAAAACAGCAGGAAAACAAACGAAACCGCCAATACCACACCGAAAGAATTATTGTATACCTGCTGACGGTTATCCTCTCGTTTTTGCAAATAACGGAAATAGGTGGTTTCCATACCAAAGGCCAGCAGGGCATTCACCATAGCGGCGTTCCCATATAACGAAGTGAATATCCCGTTACCGGCCTTCGACAAAGTGCGGGTATATATAGGCGTAAGCAAAAAATATATCATCCGCGAAATGATGGTACTTAAACCATAGATGATAGTTTGGCCCGCAAATTTTTTAGCTGTAGACAATAGCGTTTAATAGGTTAGTATCCGAGGGTGCGTCCCTTATAGCGATGGGTTTGAAACCCATCGCTATAAGGGACAAGACTATTTGAACAATCCTCTTTTTAATACTTCAAAATTACGATAGTTTTTTAATTCGCCCTCATTAGTTTCAACGGAGTCTACCTCACCATATTCGGGGCCTTCTTTACAAAAATCTAAAAACATATCTAACAAAACAGGTTCGGCTTCGGCTTCAATAAACACGCTGCCATCGGGTTCGTTTTTAACACTTCCGCGTATGCCCAGCTGATCGGCAACCGCCTTAGTTGCGGCTCTAAACGATACGCCCTGTACCTTGCCTTTAATGGTTATATTTAGATGTTTCATTGTTGGTGAATAGAGATCAGTAATTAGTTAACTAGTGTTTAGCAAATATATTATTCAAAACTAATCACTGATTAACTAATTACTAATCGCTAACCTTAAACCAATCTCCTAACCTTAGTCTCCTCAGTAATTTTCAGATTATCTAAGCCGGTTATCAGATTAAGCCCTGGGGTTTTGCCAGGTTCTAAAGTACCCTTTTCTTGGTCGATGCCTAAAAATGTGGCCCCATTTATAGTGCCCCATTGCAAAAGGCCGGCAAATGATAACGATGGGAAATGTTTTTGTAGCGTAGCCATTTCACTTAATATGCAAAGCTTGCTGTTTGATGCCAGGCTATCGGTACCCAACGTGATATTAAAACCCTGATCAATAAAAAGATCAATTTTAGGCAAGGTGCCCTCAATGTATATGTTGGCATTAGGGCAAAAACACCAGTGTATTTTATGATCAAACCGCTTAATAAAGTAAATGTCTTTTAAATTGGTACAGGTATTATGCACCAACAAAATATCCTGCCTGTTTGATAGCAGCGGTAATACAGATTGTAAAGAGTTGCGCGCCTGTGGTTTAAAAAAACTTATATCTATACCAAAATGCGCATACAGATCATTAAAACGGCCAAGTTTGTAGCGATAAAATTTGTTTTCGTCCTCGCATTCCTGGTTGTGTATACTTATCAGATTTTTATTATTGTTGGCATACCTTTTAAGCAGCCTAAACAGCTCTTTTGATACAGAGTAAGGCGCATGCGGAGTTACAGAGCAGGATTGTGGTTTAAATTTACCCAAGAGCGCAAGCGTTTTATCAAACACCTCTTCTGCGTTTTGCGGTACAAATCCAAACGCTTCAACAAAAGTATGGTAGTATAACTTACTTTTTGCTTTTAAACCAATTGTAACATCACTATTTGAAATATCGCCCACGGCAACAATGCCATTATCATACATAGCCTGGTCGGCGGCGGCGGCCGCGGCTTCAATATCCTGTTGCGCGGCGTTTCTGTGCTGCTGAAGGTTTTGGATAAATGGAATCAGACCTTGGCCATTGGTTATTTTGTCTTTTAAATGCGAAAGCTCAACATGGCAATGCGTGTTAACAAAACCCGGACAAATTACACCATCAAATTGTTCTACATGAATATGGGCATGCTCCGGAGGTATTTCTTCGGCAACGGCGATGATCTTACCATCGTCACTTACAACAACTACTCCGTTTTTAATTGGATCGGCATTAACAGGAAAAACGTAATCGGCTCTAAAAATTTTCATGTACTAAAACTTTGCATTTCCCATCCCGCTAACAACAATTCAATAAAGTTAAAAAACAATAATTAAAAGTTAATTGTTTTTCATTAATCGATTTAAAAATACGGGTTTTAAATTTCGTATTTTTGCGGCGTGAACAGCGTTAAAGAAAAGATAGACATCCGCAGCCTGAGCCTGGAAAGTTTGCAGAAACATTTTTCGGAAATGAACGAAAAAAGCTTCCGTGCTAAACAGGTGTATGAGTGGCTTTGGAAAAAATCATGCTTCTCTTTTGACGAGATGAGCAATATTTCAAAAGAACTTCGCACCAAACTGGAGGAAAATTTCACCATAAATAATGTACGGATCAACAATTCGCAGTTTAGTGCTGATAAAACTATAAAAAATTCTTTCATTTTACATGATAAGCATTTAATTGAGGGTGTTTTAATCCCTACAACTGAAAGAATGACAGCCTGTGTGTCATCACAAGTGGGTTGCAGCCTTACCTGTAAATTTTGCGCAACGGGTTACATGGAGCGTAAGCGTAATCTTAATGCTGACGAAATTTACGACCAGGTTGTACTGATAGACAAACAAGCGCGCGAGAATTATGGCATCCCCTTAAGCAATATTGTTTACATGGGCATGGGCGAGCCGCTGCTCAACTATAAAAACGTTTTGGACTCGATAGAGAAGCTGACTTCTGAAGATGGCTTGAATATGGCTGCCAAACGCATTACAGTATCAACCGCAGGAATAGCTAAAATGATTAAAAAGCTGGGCGATGATAACGTAAAGTTTAACCTGGCCCTTTCGTTGCATGCCGCCAACGACGAAAAACGAAATACCATTATGCCTATTAACGAGCAAAACTCGTTAGCTGCGCTTGCAGAGGCCTTGAAGTATTACTTTGCCAAAACCAAGAACCCGGTAACTTACGAGTACATAATTTTTGATGGCGTTAATGATACCTTGCAGGATGCCGCCGAGCTGGCCCGCTTTTGCAAACACCTGCCCTGTAAAGTAAATATCATTGAATACAACCCCATTGCGTTTGCCAGCTACATTAATGCCGGCGAGGACCGCGTTGATGCTTTTGCCGAATACCTGCGCAAACAAGGCGTTAATACCCATTTGCGCCGCAGCCGCGGTAAAGATATTGATGCTGCCTGCGGGCAACTGGCTATAAAGGATGGGCAGTAAGTATCAAACCAAAGCTTAGCTTCTGCCCAGTTTACAAAGCATAATGAATTTGCGTTTCACGCGGCAATAACATTTTATACTTTTTGTAAAGACTTAAAAAAAAGCTCGTTAACGATGTTTTACAGCTACATTTTCTGACGAATAAGTAGTTTCTCACCGTTTTACCCAAAAAAGTAAGTGGTTTTAAATCAGTTTGTAACAAAAATTATTGTTTCATTCGTTTCTAACGTCTTTTGTGTTTTTGTGAAACGCTTGCAGCAATTGGTGTTCCTTCACCCGATGCATAGTAATTTTTCATTTTCAAACCTGAATGCCTAACTTAATGCCATGAATATCCTCGCCCGCTACCTGTCAGATTTTACCGCGTTGCTGTTCCCGCACCTCTGCCCGGCCTGCGGCGAGGCCTTGATGGCTAATGAGCATATTTTATGTACCGATTGCCGGTATAGTTTGCCTTTCACCAACTTTCATTTACAGGCGGATAATATTGTTGCAAGGCAGTTTTGGGGTAAGCTGAATGTTGAAGCGGCATACGCCATGTATTACTTTAGCAAAGGCGGCAAAGTGCAAAACCTGCTGCATCATTTAAAATATAAAAACATGCCGCAGATAGGAAAAATGATTGGAGAGATAGCGGGCGGGCAGTTATTAAAAAGCGAAGCATTTAAGCAGATAGATTATATTATCCCTGTACCGCTGCATAAGCGCAGATTGCGGGAGCGCGGGTACAACCAAAGCGCCTGCTTTGGCGAAGGTTTAGCTAAAAAACTAAATGCTGATCTGTTAGAAAATAATTTGATAAGAACCCGCCACACCGATACGCAAACCCATAAATCGCGCTTTGCCAGGTTTGAAAACATGCAGCAAGTTTTTGCTGTAAAAAATCCTGATCAGTTGGTTAACCAGCATATCCTGTTGGTAGACGATACCGTAACCACCGGCTCAACCCTTGAAGCCTGCGGAATTGAACTGCTTAAAATACCGGGCCTGAGATTGAGTATAGCTACAATTGCGTATACGGAATAGGAAGATTGGTGATTGAAGATTAAAGATTGGGTCACATACAACACCAGAGAAAACCAATCTTCAATCTTTAATACCCCAATCTTTACCTACTACCCTTTCTGGTACCTGCTCAATTTCTCAAACAGCGTTTTGGGTTCAAAAGGTTTTAGTATGTAATCGTTCATGCCGGCATCCTCTATCTGGCCCATTTGGTTGGTGAGCATAGATGCGGTTAGTGCTATTATAGGCAGTTGCTTAAAATAAGGATCGGCTTTTGAGCGTATTACCCGGGTAGCTTCCAGGCCGCCCATTTCGGGCATGTGGATGTCCATCAACACAACATCAAAGTTTTTATGTGTTTCAACTTTATTAACTGCCTGCAAACCATTTTCTGCAAAGTCAATAGTTGCCCCCCATTTAGTCAATATCTTATTAATGAGTAAGCGGTTTATCTGGTTGTCATCAACCACAAGCACGTTAATATTTAAACCTGTGTCCACGTTAATGTTGTTATGATTGTTTTTATCTGTCTTTTTAAATGTAATAGCAAACCAAAAAGTTGAACCCTGGCCCGGTTTGCTCTCCACGTTAATACGGGAGTCGTGCAGTTCAATCAGCCTTTTGCTAATGGCCAAACCTAAACCTGTGCCCCCATATTTACGGGTGGTATCGGCTTCGGCTTGTTTAAACGTTTCAAATATCGTATTTAATTTGTTATTTGCTATACCAATACCGGTATCGGTTACGGCAAACCTTATCCGTACGTCCTGCTCGTTCTGCTCAACTACGCTAAGTTCAACTGTAACGCTCCCTTTTTCGGTAAACTTAACTGCATTGCTTACCAGGTTAAGCAATATTTGCGCCAACCGGGTTCTATCGCCAATAACTGTTGCAGGTATATCGGCAGCTATTTTTTGGTTTAGTTCAATAAACTTTTCTTTAGTTTTAAACTGCATAGAGCCGGTAATGCTCTGTACCAGATCGTGCAGATCAACATTAGCCCTTTCCAGTTCAATGTTGCCTGTTTCTATTTTGGTAAAATCAAGCACATCGTTAATCAGCAGCATTAAATTTTCTGCTGAGAATTTAAGTATGTCCAGGTTTTCTTGTTGTGACGCACTTGGATTGCCTTCCTGCAACAGGTGCGACATACCAATAACCGCATTAAGCGGCGTGCGTATCTCATGAGACATTACTGATATAAACATGTCTTTTGCCCGGCTAAGTTGCATGGCCTCTTCTTTAGCGGCTATTAATTCGAGCTCTACTTTCTTTTTGGCACTTATATCAATTATTACTTCAATATATTTCTCAACTTCGCCCTGCCTGTTTAAAATAACCGAGTTAATAACCGATATCCACATCGGCTTGCGGTCCTTGCGGTAGGCAAGCAGGTCAACCTCAAAAGATCTTTTGTTTTTTGAAAGCTCGCGGGCGTTTTGTATAATATTGACATCGGTAAGCTCGCCCTGAATTACATCGCCCAGGTATTTGCTTTGAACCTCTTTTAAATAATAGCCTGTAATTTTCTCAAAAGCCGGGTTTACCCATTCAATCTGGCCCTTACTGTTATTAATAACCACGCCGCTGTTAATGCTGCTGGCTACCAGCGAAAGTAGTTTTAGCTCGTTTTCGGCATGCTTGCGTTGGGTAATATCTGTTACTGAACTTACCTGCCGCTCAACCTTGCCCGCATCGTTAAGCAAGGGGTTATTAGATAGTGCCACCCAAACAGGTGTTTTGTCTTTTTTATAGATAAGTATCTCAATATTATATGGCCGATTTTCCTGAAAAGATTTTATGGCATCGGCAAACACGTTCATGTCTGTGTCGGGCCCCACTAGTGTAGTGCCATATTTATGGCCTTTCATTTCGGCAAGGGAATAACCCGTGATGTTCTCTGCCGCTTCATTCATCCACATAACATGCCCCTCGGCATCGCGGGTGAGCATTCCTGTAGGCGATTTTTGGGCGGCAAATGATAATATCTCCAGGTCCTGCTGTGTTATTTTGCGGGTTGTTATATCAGAAAGTATGCGGATATATTTCTCAACATCGCCATTTTTATCATAGGTAACAGATGTAATAACAGACAACCACATCTTGTGGCCGTCTTTCCGGGTAGCGTGTACGTGTACAGAATATGACTTTTTTGACTCTATTTTCTGGTTATATTCGTATATGCTCTTTGTATCGTTTACATCGGGCACAAAAACATCCCTCAAACGCTTTCCTTCTATATCCGGATATTCATATCCTGTAATTTTAGTAAAAGCGTTGTTTATCCAAATAATATTATCATTAGCATCACTTATGGTGCAGCCGTTCACCATGTTACTTGCAACAAGAGACAATTGTTCCAATTCCGCGGTTAGTTGCTTTTGGTCAGTAATATCGCGCCCGCTGGCGTACCATTTTCCGCCTTTATGTATAGCGAACCAACCTATCCATTTGGCTTCGCCGGTGGCGGTAATGGTTTGGGTCTCCAATTCAAAGGGGCGGCCGGTTTCAACCGCCATTTCAATAAGCGGTAAAAATTGCTCGCGGTTTCTACTAACCACAAATTCCCATAAGGAGCGGCCTATGGCCTGTTGCGGTGTGTAACCTAAAATATTGGTTACCGCATCATTTATAAATTCAATGTTTGAGTCTGCACCCGCAATGTAGTGTATCTCTGGCGAGGTGTTAAACAGGTTGTAGAACTCTTTATGTGCCTCGAGCGATGCTTCCAAGGCTTTCTTTTGTTTACGCAACAGTAAATGCGACATTACTTCGCTTGCCAGGGTGCGCAAGGCATCGCGTTGTTGTTCATCAAGTTTGCGCGGAACTGTATCAATTACACATAACGAGCCCAGGCGGTGTCCCTCCGGATCAATAAGCGGAGCCCCTGCATAAAAACGTATGTGCGCTTCGCCGGTTACAAAAGGGTTGTCTTTTACTCTTTCGTCCTCCTCTGCGTTATCAATCTCTAATATCTCGTCGTTAAGGATGGTGTAATTGCAGAAGGCATCTGCGCGGGGAGTTTGGTCTATATCAAGGCCAACTGATGATTTAAACCATTGCCTTTCATCATCTAACAATGTAATGAGCGCGATAGGCGCCTGGCATATGTAGGATGCCAGGCGCGTAATAGCGTCGTATTCCTTTTCAGGCAGGGTATCCATAACGTTATAGGAGTTAAGCGCGGCTATACGCTTAGCTTCTATATCTGAATGGGTCTCCTGCTTGTGTATCATTACTCTTTGTCTTTGTCTTTATACAACGGAAACTGTTCCGTTAGCTTATGCACCTTTTTACGTATTTTATCTAAAGAATGTTCATTTTCCGGGTCACTTATTACTTCATCAACTAAAGCAACAATAGCCCCCATTTGCTTCTCTTTCATGCCGCGGGTGGTAACGGCAGCAGTGCCAATACGTATACCCGAGGTTATAAAAGGCGATTTATCATCAAACGGCACCATGTTTTTGTTTATAGTGATGTCTGCTTTAACCAAAGCATTCTCTGCAGCTTTACCTGTTACGCCTTTGTTTCTAAGGTCGATCAACACCAAATGGTTATCTGTACCACCTGATACGATCTCGTATCCTTTATCTGTAAATGCTTTTGCAATAGCCGCGCCATTCTTTTTAACCTGAACAATATATTTTAAATAACTGTCAGACAATGCTTCAGCAAAGGCAACTGCTTTAGCAGCAATGATATGCTCTAACGGGCCACCTTGCGTTCCGGGGAAAACAGCCATGTCTAACAGGTTAGACATCATTCTGATCTCGCCTTTCGGGGTTTTCAATCCCCATGGGTTCTCAAAATCTTTGCCCATCATAATTAAGCCACCGCGCGGGCCGCGCAAAGTTTTGTGGGTAGTAGTGCTAACAATATGGCAATGCGGCAGCGGATCTGTAAGCAAACCACGGGCAATTAAGCCTGCCGGGTGAGAAATATCTGCCAACACCAAAGCGCCAACCTCGTCAGCAACTTCACGAATAAACTTATAATCCCAATCGCGCGAATAAGCCGAAGCACCGCAGATGATCATTTTTGGTTTTTCGCGTAGTGCAACTTCTTTAAGCTGCTCGTAATCTACATAACCGGTATCTTTTTTAACTCCATAAAAATGTGGCTCGTACAACTTACCTGAGAAGTTTACAGCAGAACCATGGGTTAAGTGCCCACCATGCGAAAGGTCAAATCCTAATATTTTATCGCCGGGTTTAAGGCAGGCCAGCATTACCGCCGCGTTAGCCTGCGCGCCTGAGTGCGGTTGCACGTTAACCCATTCGGCATTAAAAAGTTGTTTAGCGCGGTCAATAGCAATGGTTTCAATCTCATCAACTATCTCGCAGCCGCCATAGTAGCGTTTGCCCGGCAGGCCTTCGGCATATTTGTTGGTAGCAACAGAACCGGCGGCTTCCATAACCTGTAGGCTCACAAAGTTTTCTGACGCTATCAGCTCCAAACCTTCTTCCTGGCGTTGCTGCTCTTCATCCAACAGCTTAAATATTAGTTTATCTCTTTTCATTGTTATTGTTAAAAAACGTGGCAAAGTTATTAATAATAGCCTTTATATGTTTAAATTTTAGCTAATTAGTTTGGTTTTGTGAGGAAGTTTTGCGTTTTTAACAAAAGGCGGGTGGTTGATGTTGCATATTGGGCAAAATGCAGTATTTTATGTGGTTTTTGGGATGAAAAAGATTAAGTTTGATTAAAAAATACAGCCTGGCCTTATGAATTTTAAAAATCTGTTTTTTTCTGCTTTAATTCTTTTAAGTGTTGGTTCTTGTCAAAAATCGAGCACATCGCCTGAGGAGAAAAAGGAGCCTACTCCAACCGGCCCGAGTGCTTATGTATACGTAGGAGGAACGTTGAACGGCAAAGCTACACACTGGAAAAACGATGAAATACACCAGGTTAATAATGCTGACGGAACTTCAGTTGCAACCGCTATCTCTGTACAGGGGGATGTTGTTTACCTTGCGGGATACAGCATAAACACATCTGGAGAAAAAGTTATCACTTCATGGAAAAACGGAGTACCCACTTATCTTAAAAATTTGGGTAATACTACTGCAGATGGCGCAACCGGTATAGCGGTGCGCGGTAATGATGTGTATGTTATAGGGCGAACTGAACGTTATATAAATGGACTACAGACTTACTCACCCACTTTATGGAAAAACGGCGTGGCCAGTTATGTAACTGATGCAGACGATTCCTTCGCTTATGCTATAACCATTACAAGTAACGGCGACGTGTACATAGCCGGCAGAAGCGAACGAAGAGCATGCTACTGGAAAAATGGAGTGGTATTTTTTGCCGGGGAGAGGGATAAAGATTCCTGGGCGTACGGTATGTGCGTATCAGGTACTGATGTATATTTGGCCGGCTCGTCAAATGATGCTATCGTAAACGGCCTATCTCGGCAAACAACTGTATATTGGAAAAACGGCATCAAAACTGCCCTGCCAATTAACGGCAATGCAAGTGCTTTAAAGGCATCTTCTATAGCTGTGAGTGGCCCGGATGTCTATGCTGTTGGCTCGGGGTTATTTGACGGTTCACCAAGCGCCTTTGTAAAAGCCATTTATTGGAAAAATGGTACGTTTATTGATATCAGCGCAGCCAATGATGCAAAATTCTCTTATATAGCAAATGCGGTTGCTGTTAGTGGCAACGATGTTTATGCTGCGGTTTCAATGAACGGCAAAGGTTATTTATTAAAAAATAGTATACAAATAACTTTACCCACAAACGGCGCAACTAGTTTTGATTATAAAGCAATTACTATAGTGCCAAAATAACTATGCCCTCGTATCATTCCCATTATAAATACTCAAATGGCTTTCATAGCGCGATAGTTAATTTTATCTTTACCTTATCAATACGTTCCCCAATGCCGTTCAGAACTTTCATTTTTTGTTTGCTTATCATTTTGAGTGTCACTTCGTGCAAAAAGTCGGGCAATCAGCCCGAAGGAAAAAAACCGATTGACTTATATATTGCAGCTGACTTTAACACCATTGCTTACGGCGCAGCCGGTTATCTAAAAAACGGAGATCAGGTAATTGTTGGCGGGCCATCGTCGCGCGCAACTGATATTGTTGTAAAAGGAAATGATGTTTATCTGGCCGGTTCAAGCAATAGTAGAGCAACAGTATGGAAAAATGGTGATATTTTTTATATGGATGCTTTCGCTTCAACAGTGATTTCGGCCATTGCAATAAAAGATAATGATGTTTACTTCGCCGGAACATATGGCGACCGTGCAACCATATGGAAGAATGGCAGCCCTGCTCTCCTTCGTACAGGAAACTCAACCGCAACTGCAATTTTTGTGCAGGGTAATGATTTGTATGTTGCAGGAACAGTTGATCTCAGTAACGGGCGCAGAGTAGCATGTTACTGGAAAAACGGGAATGAGTTTTTGCTTGTTAGCGACAGTTATAACACAGTTGTTAACGGACTATTTGTAGTCGGCAATGATGTATATGTTACAGGGCTGAATAGCGGATACTGGCCTGTATACTGGAAAAACGAAAAAATTTTTAATCTGCAGGAAGATGTGCCTGCCAATTACACTCGCGAATATACTATGGGCGGAATAGCTGTGTCAGGCGCTGATGTATACGTGGTAGGGAGTGTTGTTTATAAGGGCAATGATCCCTGGAAAGATACATACATACCGAGAACGGTACAATATTGGAAAAACGGGAGCCTGATAAAAACAAACGGCCTTATTGGATCGGCAATTGATTTAACGTTTTATAACGGTTTTCCATACATATTGCAAGATCGCTCTTATGTAATAGACGGACGACAGATACCGATATCAGAGAACGTTAGTGCCAAAGCCTTTTTTATTGCAGGTAATTAGCTTGGGTTTGGGCAATCACCCCCTCGTATCATTCCCATGATAAATACTCAAATAGCTTTCATACCGCGAGAGTTCAATCTCGTCTTCTTCCAAAGCCTCCAGCACGGCGCAGCCGGGCTCGTTAATGTGGCGGCAATTGTTAAAGCGGCAATCCTGCATGCGGCTGCGCATTTCGGGAAAGTAGCGGCCCAACTCGTGCTGCTCAATATCTATAATGCCTAACTCGCGTATGCCGGGTGTATCAATTATAAACCCGCCTTGCGGCAGCTCAAACATTTCGGCAAAGGTGGTGGTGTGGGTGCCTTTATCGCTCCACTCAGAAAGGTGACTGGTGCGTAGGCTCAGATCAGGCAGCAAGGCATTTATTAAACTTGATTTACCTACACCAGAGTGGCCGGAAAGTAAGGTTACCTTATCTTTTAGCAGATCCTGAACCTGTTGAATATTGGTGCCTTCAATGGCCGATACCTCAAAGCATGGGTAGCCGATGCGCTCATAAATAGCTTTGTATTCAGCCAAAATTTCCAAACCTTCGCCGCTAAAAAGATCGAGCTTGTTAAACACCAGCATAGCGGGGATATCATAGGCTTCGGCGGTAACCAAAAACCTGTCGATAAAGCCTAAAGATGTGCGTGGCGAAGCCAGCGTAACAATAAGCAGGGCCTGATCTAGATTTGCCGCTATAATATGCCCCTGTTTAGACAGGTTGACTGATTTGCGAATAATGTAATTCTTACGTGGATGCAGGTGCGATATTACACCGGTGTCCTGCTCTGGCTCTATCTCAAAATCCACCACATCGCCAACGGCAATAGGGTTGGTTGTACGGATGCCTTTTGTGCGAAAAATGCCTTTTATGCGGCAGTTGTACCGCTCCCCATCAGGCGTTTGCACCTGGTACCAGCTTCCGGTTGATTTGGTAATTAATCCCTGCATGTAAAGTGTAAAGGTATAAATTTAAAAATCAAGCTGTATCTTTAGCTTTAACCTTGCATAGCGATGGGTTTGAAACTCATCCCTATGCAAGGCGATTTGCCCAGATAACAATCTATATGAAAATTGCTTTAGCCTCCCCTCCTTTTCCTAAATCTGTTGATGATGGACTGCGGTTACTAAAAAAATTTACGCAGGAAGCAGCAACACAAGGCGCAGAGATCATCTGTTTCCCCGAATCATTCATCCCCGGTTATCCTTACCAGGAATTTGAAATAGAAAAGTGCTCGCCCCAAAATCTTCAGTTAGCATTGCAGGAAGCCGAGGCTACAGCCGCGGAAAACAATATCGCCATAATATTACCGATGGATTGGTACGATGATGGTACTTATTTAAACGTAGCACAGGTAATATCGCCCAAGGGCGAACTATTAGGCTATCAAACAAAAAACCAGTTAGACCCCAGCGAAGATGACATTTGGGAAGCCGGCACCAACCGCTATATTTTTGAAGTGAACGGACTTAAATTCGGCATCAGCATATGCCATGAAGGTTTCCGCTACCCCGAAACGGTAAGGTGGGCGGCAAGGCGCGGGGCGCAGGTGGTTTTTCATCCGCATGCAGCGGGTAGCAATAAATCAGGATCTGTACCCACTGAATGGGGCGCTAAAGACAGTCCGTATTACGAAAAGGCGATGATGATGCGCTCTATTGAAAACAGCATATACTTTGCCAGTGCAAATTATGCTTTTAGCTATCCCGAATCTGCAAGTACCATTATAGCGCCAAACGGTACTTACCTGGCGCATCAATCCTATACTGTATCGGGTGTTTTGGTGGTTGATATTGACCCGGCACTTGCCACCGGTTACCTGGCTAAACGACACAAACACAGCCCGCACCAGCAAGGTATACAAAGCCTGTAGACTTAATTAAAAAAATAACGCTTTAATATTGCTATTTAGAAAATTAAGCCTTTAATTTGCCCACGCAATAAAACAATGATAAAGATTAACACCATAACAACAACCATTACTACCACCGGCATCAACAACGGAGGAAGGTAATCGTATGGTGTAACCCAGATAAAGAAAAAACCACATGAGCGCCTTCCTCCGGAAACCGGGGAAGGCGTTTTTGTTTAATAGCTATTGTAAATGAAAGTTTTAAAATTTGGCGGTACATCCGTAGGTTCGGCTCAAAGCATCAGCACTTTAATTGATATTTTAAAGAGCGAGGTAACCACAACGGGCCAAAAACCCATTGTGGTGCTATCTGCCATGAGCGGTGTAACCAACCTGCTGCTTTCAATGGCCGAAGAAGCCGCTGAAGGAAAGGATTTTGTTGCCGGCCTTGCTGAGTTGGAACGCCGCCATTTTGATGTGGTGAAGGAATTATTGGAGATACAAAACCAAAACCCTGCTTTAACCCGCCTTAAATTAAACTTTAACCAGTTAGAAGAACTTTTACAGGGCATTTTAACTCTGCGCGAACTTACTCCAAAAACACGTGATCTTGTTTTAAGCTATGGAGAGCGCTGTTCTGCCATGATGATCAGCAAGATTGCAGCGCAATATTTCCCGGAAGCTATTTATGTTGACGCGAGCGAACTGATAAAAACCGATAGCAGCTTTGGTAATGCGAGGGTGCAAAGTGAAATTACCGATCAGGTATTACGTGGCTTTTATAACGGGCATAAAGACAAAATGCTGTTTGTAACCGGCTTTATTGCAGGTAACGATCAGGGGCAGATAACTACCCTTGGCCGTGGTGGTAGCGATTACACCGCAGCTATTTTCGCGGCAGCGCTAAACGCGTCGGAAATTGAGATCTGGACCGACGTTAACGGCATGATGACCGCCGACCCGCGCATGGTTAAAAAAGCGTTCAGCTTGCCCGAACTTACTTATACCGAAGCGATGGAACTATCTTACTTTGGCGCAAAGGTGATCTATCCGCCAACCATGATCCCGGCCTTCATGAAGAAGATCCCTATTGTTATCCGCAACACTTTTGAGCCGGAATTTAAAGGGACGTTTATTCGTCATGATTGCAAGCCATCTAACCTTGTAATAAAAGGGATCTCATCCATAAATAACATCAGCATACTTAATGTGCAGGGCAGCGGCATGGTGGGCAAATCGGGCTTTAGCGGCCGGTTGTTTTCGCTGTTAGCGCGCGAACAGATCAACGTTATATTGATCACGCAATCATCATCAGAGCATAGCATAACTTTCGCCGTATCGCCGGGTGATACCGATAAGGCCCTTCAGGTGATTGAGCAGGAGTTTGAACTGGAGCTGATGGCCAAAAAACTGGAAAACATTGACATTGAACAGGACCTTGCTATACTTGCTGTTGTAGGCGAGAACATGAAGGAAACCCCGGGCGTATCGGGTAAGTTGTTCAACGCGTTGGGCCGTAATGGTGTAAACGTACGAGCAATTGCGCAGGGGTCATCAGAATATAATATATCGGTAATCATATCAGCAAGCGATCTGAATAAAGCGCTAAATGCCGTTCACGATGCGTTTTTTGTTGAACTAACCAAAACCTTGCATGCTTTCTGCCTGGGTACCGGCAACATTGGTAAAACGCTGTTTAATCAATTAAATGGTCACGCTGCTTTCCTAAAAGAAAACAACGGCATCCAGGTTAAAATTGCGGGCATAAGCAATACCCGTAAAATGGCCTTCAACAGCGATGGCATTGATCTGGATGAGTGGGAAGAAGCACTAGAAAGATCACATGACGTGGCTGACCTGGCCGGTTTTGTAGCGAAAATGCAAAGCATGAACTTGCCGAACTGTGTATTTATTGACAATACCGCAAGTCAGAAACCTATTGCGTTTTATAAAGATGTTTTAGAATCAACCATATCTATAGTAACCTGTAATAAAATAGGTAATTCCGGTCCGTATAGCCAATATAAGGTGTTCCGCGATGCGGCACGCCAGCATGGGGTTGATTTCTTTTACGAGACCAACGTAGGTGCAGGCTTGCCTATCATCCGTACTTTAAAGGACCTGATGAACAGCGGCGACCGCGTGCAGCGAATTGAAGCCATCCTGTCAGGCACCATATCTTTCATCTTTAATAATTTTAAAGGCGATGTAAGCTTTCATGATGTGGTTAAACTGGCGCAGGAGAAAGGCTACACAGAGCCCGACCCACGCGACGACTTGCGTGGCACCGACTTTATGCGCAAAATGCTGATTCTTGCACGCGACGCGGGTTATAGCCTGGAGGCAAATGATGTTAAGATAGGCAGCATTTTACCACAGGCCTGTCTAGATGCCAATTCGGTTGATGATTTTTACGCTGCCTTAAAAGCCGAAGATGCTTACTTTGCTAACCTGAAAGCCGAGGCCGAAAGTAAAGGCAAAGTTTTAAGATACATAGGCATATTAGAGAACGGTAAGGCAGCTATAACATTAGAAATGGTTGACGAAAACCATCCTTTCTTTACCCTGTCGGGTAGTGATAACATTATATCTTTTACTACAGACAGGTACAAAGAGCGCCCGTTAGTAGTTAAAGGCCCGGGTGCCGGTGCAGAAGTTACAGCTGCAGGTGTGTTTGCTGATTTGATAAACGTAGGGGCGTAAAGCCCCCTAACCCCCTAAAGGGGGAACGATAGTTTGAAATTTGTATGGAAGATTATATAAAAGATTTAAAAAAAACCGACTCACTGGCTCCCCCTTTAGGGGGCGGGGGGGGCTTCGGGAGCTCTGTACGTGTTTTTGCCCCTGCAACGGTTGCCAACGTGGTATGTGGTTTTGATGTACTTGGGTTTGCCGTGAATGAACCCGGCGATGAGGTAATAATGCGTATTACCGATAAACCCGGTATTACCATCAGCAAAATTACCGGCGACGACGGCAGGCTGCCGCTTAATCCCGAAAAAAACACAGTTAGTGTTAGCGTTAAACACTACCTGCAAAGCATTGACCGTGCTGATATTGGTTTAGATATTGAGCTGCATAAAAAAATGCCTATCGGTAGCGGATTGGGTTCTAGTTCGGCAAGTACCGTAGCGGGTTTGTTTGCTATTAAAACACTTTTGGGCGATACCAGCGACCCGATAAAGCTCCTACCCTTTGCCATGAAGGGCGAAGAAATGGCCTGCGGACATGGTCATGCAGATAACGTGGCGCCCGCCCTGTTTGGGGGTTTTGTATTGATCCGCAGCTATGAGCCGCTTGACGTGGTTAGGTTGCCACACCCAAAAGGCTTGTATTGCGCCATTGTTTTCCCTGATGTGGATGTGCCTACCCGCGAAGCCAGGCAGATCATCCGCAATAAAATTTATATGAAGGATGCCGTTACCCAATGGGGCAATATTGCCGGCTTGGTAAGCGGTTTATTTATGGGCGATATTGACCTGATTGGTCGCAGCATGAAGGATGTACTGGTGGAGCCGGTACGCTCTATGCTGATACCCGATTTTTATAAAATGCGCGAAATTGCAATGGAAACCGGAGCGGTAAGTTTTGGCATTTCAGGTTCAGGCCCATCCGTATTTGCTTTTACTAAAGATGAGGAAACAGCAAAAGTCATCACCCAAAAATTACAAAAGCATTTAACTGGCATTAAAATTGGCTCGCAAGCCTATGTATCGCCAATTAATGATGCAGGACCGAAGGTTATTTAATTAGTGAATGACTGAATTAGTGATTGAGTGAATATTAACTTGTCATCCTGAGTTGTGTAAAATCCGCGGACTCTAAGGGTGAAATGACAAATAAGTTAGGTGGCTCTACGAGGGCTCTGCGGTGGCTCACGCAGGCTCACCCGGTTCTGAGCCACCCTAAAACAATTATGTCATGGGTAGCGACAGCGAAGGAGTAAAATAAATCCGAAATCGAAAATCCGATATCCGAAATATAAAAAATGAAATTATACAGCACCAACAATCCGGCATCAACAGTAAGCTTTAAAGACGCAGTGTTTAACAGCATGCCGCAGGATAGGGGCCTTTACATGCCTGAATATATTCCGCGTTTGGATGATAAATTCCTAAATAACCTGGATGGCTACACGCTGCCCGAAATTGCTTTTCATGTAGCGCAAAACCTAATAGGTGATGATATTCCCGAAGAAGACCTGAAAACCATTATTTATGACGCGATAAACTTTTATGCGCCAATTGTAAAGCTGGAGGATAAGGTATATGTACTGGAGCTTTTCCACGGACCATCGTTGGCATTCAAAGATTTCGGCGCACGCTTTATGAGCCGTGTAATGAGCTATTTTTTGCAGGAAGGCGAAAAGCAGCTGGATGTTTTGGTGGCCACGTCAGGCGATACTGGTGGTGCCGTGGCATTGGGCTTTTTAGGTGTGCCTAATACCCGGGTTACTATTCTTTATCCCAAAGGAAAAGTAAGCGATATACAGGAACTGCAATTAACCACCAACGGGCAAAATATACGCGCCTTAGAAATTGATGGTACTTTTGATGATTGCCAGGCGTTGGTTAAACAGGCCTTTACTGATGCTGAACTAAACGAGAAATACCGCTTAACATCTGCCAACTCTATCAATATTGCGCGATTGATCCCGCAAACCTTCTATTACTTTAACGCTTACGCTCAAGCCCTTAAGCAAGGTAAAAGCAAGGTTGTATTTTCTGTACCCAGCGGCAACTTCGGCAATTTAGGGGCGGGCTTGTTGGCCTGGAAAATGGGTTTACCTGTTGAGCGTTTTATAGCTGCAACAAATGCTAATGACACCGTGCCGCAGTTTTTAAAAACAGGTGTGTATGAACCTAAACCTTCTGTAGCCACCCTGTCAAACGCTATGGACGTAGGCAACCCAAGTAACTGGGTGCGTATTGCCGATTTGTTTAAAGACGACGCAGACCAATTAACCAACCTTGTAAAAGGATATAGCTATACCGACGAGGAAACCAGCACAGCCATACAAACAATTTACGACAGCTATAAGTATGTGGCTTGCCCACACACAGCAATTGCATGGCGAGCCTTAAAAGACTATCAAGAGGAAAATAGCGGTGAAGCTACCGGCATATTCTTATCAACTGCGCATCCGTGCAAGTTCCCTGACGCTTATGCCGGAGAAGTAGCAGCGCATGTTGAGATCCCTGAACAGGTGAAAGACCTACAGTCGAAAGAAAAACAATCAGTTGAGTTAGGTAAAGATTTTGAAGGCTTTAAGGATTATTTGTTGAGGAATGCATAATTTTTTCATGCGCACAATTAAAAAATATACGTATATTTAATTTATGAAAACGCATGTTAACTTATCTATAGAGAAGGATCTGGTTAAACAGATAAAGGCCTATGCAGAAAAGCATCAAACCAGCGTCTCTGATCTGGTTGAAGCATATTTTTATAAGGTAGTTAAACCAAAAAGAAAATCGAATATCATCAACTTAATAGAAAGTTTAGAGAAACCCGATATTGACGATAGCATCGACTTAAAAAAAGCTTATTACGAGGATCAAGCATCCAAATATGGCTTCTAAAATTTTCCTCGATGCCAACATTCTTTTAGACTTCACGCTGAAAAGACGAAATTATAACGTAGCACAACAGTTAATTGAACATGTGGTAGACGGGGACCTTCAAGCTTATACTACGCCCGCTATAGTACACATAACTGGTTATTGGTTGAGTAAGACCTTTAGTAAGATTAAAACAAAGGAGATACTTTTAGAATTATTAATTGATATAAAGGTTATTGACTGCAAGCATGATTTAGTTATTAGCGCCTTAAATTCTTCGATGACAGATATCGAAGATGCTTTGCAATATTATACCGCTTTACACCACAAACTTGATTTCTTCATCTCGCAAGATAAACAGCTTAAGCAAGCAGCAATTCCTTCTTTGCCTGTGTATTTCCCCGTGGAGTTTTTAGCAGAATTCATGTAAATATGACATTGTGCTTAAGCGCTATGCTCACCATCTCATTCGATGTTTGCCAGTTTCTCACCGCATCACCCATGGTATTAAATAGAGGTAAACGGTCGGCTAAAAATCTGCTTCGTAACCATGTCCACGTTCGCCCCACCACAAAAGCCACTTCGAGGCTGAAAACAAAATATGCGCCTTACTCTCTATTGAATCCTCATCCGACTCCGGCGGCATCCGTTGATGTTTTAGATAACTTACACCATGTTTGTCTGCGTAGCCTTGAGCAACATCCATTAATCTCTGGCCAAAATTCATTGCTCCTTCTGCAAGTTGAGAGGTGTATGCTTCGTTCAGCATCTCCTCACCTACAATTTCTACACAATCATTCAAAAATTGCGCCCTGAAAACATAACATTCATAGTGGGGCGCATTATAAGTTGGGATTCCATCATGCGGGGCAACAAGATCAACTGCATAATATCCATACACTGATCTTAGAAATTCTTCAAGTGATTGGTCTTTTTCAGTCCTTAAATCATATCGTTTTCTCGCCCATTCATTTGCAATATCGTCAAATCCAACTCTCGGTGCATCCAGACATTCGTAGGGAGGAATAGAAATGCTCAAGAAATCCTTTGATAATTTTTCCTTACTTTTTTCTTTCTTCCAAAAAGCCTTTCAAGCAGGTTTATATCCTCTTTCACTTGACCAGACAACGTCAGAAAGATTTCTTTAAACTCCGCTTCCTTACCAGGCAAGGGTTTACTCATTGGATTCCAGTCAAGTCCCATGTAAAAATCAAAGAAACTAATATAGACATATTCCTTAATTTAGGTATAAACACGGCTTATGTTTAAAAGTATACTAAAACCACTGTTTCACAATCTCATTCAACCTTTGTAAATTATGCACCGCATCGCCCATAGTATTGTTGAAGTAAACGTACACAGTTTTATTTTCTTCCTGCCACTCGCGGATATAGCTGGCGTATTCGTATAACACCTCATCGGCATAACTGCCGCGGTACTTTCCGCCTAGTCCGTGAAAGCGCAAATACACTGTATCGGCTGTATCGTAATAATGCATTGGTGTAGCCGAGGCCGTTATATCATGGATTACCACGCTGATCTTATTACTTTCCGCAAACTCAAACAAATCATCTGTATACCACGAAACATGCCTCAGTTCTATAGCTGTTTGCCAGGTACGGTTGGCGTCGGCTTCTAAAACACAGTTTATTAAATACCGCAACTGGGGCATGATCGCCACTTTGGCAGATGGCGGTAACTGGATAAGCAGGCATCCTTTTTTAGCGCCCGCACCATCAATAGCATTCATAAACCGATTTATATCGGCAGCATCAAATACCAATCCCTTTTCGTGTGTAATGCCCCGCCATAGTTTAAACGTAAACCTAAACTCATCCGGTACGTCTGCTGTCCACTTGGTAACGGTTTTAGCTTGGGGTATTTTGTAGAATGAGGAATTGACCTCGATACTATTGAACAACGAGGCGTAATAAGATAACCTGCTCTTGTCTTTAAACTCAGGCGGGTAATGTGTTTTGTTGGGTACTGGTAACACCAGGCCACTGGTGCCGGAGAGATAGTTGGTGCTAATCATTATACATATTCAACACACGGTAAGCCGGGAGGTTTCATTATAAATCCAATTGCTTTTTACATCTTCATAAATATTAAAAATAAACCAATCAACCGCTTACATTATCACCCCACAATTGTTATAACCATATGGAACAGCACAGCAATACCAAAAAAACAATCCTGATCATCGGTGTAGTGGTCTTAGCCATATTAGCGGGAGTGTTTTATTACCGTTACTATTTTGTATTTGGCGATGGTGTAAAAGCTGGCACCATGAACTACTTTGTACGCAAAGGCTATTTGTTTAAAACCCACGAAGGCCGCCTTATTCAAAGCGGTATCCGTGCTCCCACACAAGGCACAATACAATCAAACGAGTTTATGTTTTCTGTTACAGATGAACATGTTGCCGATATCCTTAATAAAAACGCCGGTGCTTATCTGGAAGTGCATTACAAAGAATACCTGCATACGCTACCCTGGCGGGGTGTAAGTAATTTTGTTGTTGACAGCGTTATTTCGTCTAAACCGGTTAACACTACACAGCCGTAAGCAAGGTAGCAGCATTTAGTAGCAGTAGCAGTTTTACTACAATTTATTACTGCTACTGCAATCTGTAACCACTACTACTCTCTCTCCCTTGATTACTCCCCTGAAATTCCTGCGCTTTAAGCCTCAGGTTTACGCCCACAGCAATCAGCATTAAAAACGCACTCAGAAAAAAGGGTGCTGATTGTGTTAGTGCAAGGGCGAGACCAGCTATGATAGGCCCTGTTGCCTGCCCTAAAGAGCTGTATGATTGGTTAATGCCCATAATTTCACCCTGCTCCTCGGTTTTACTTTCATCGGCTATAATAGCATTCAGCATAGGGTTACGCAAGCCATTAAACAAACCATAAATACCTATGCCTATTGCAAACGGAATTATTGCAGTGATAAAGCCCGTAAACGTCATCGCCGCCAGGCAAACAACCGTAGAGATGAGCAATATAATTGAACGCTTAGCTATCAGCTTGGTAATAAGCGGAACTGCCAGCTGCGTAAGAATACCCGTTATACCAAAACCTGCGTAAAAAATACCAATCTGTGTAGGCGTCAGTTTAAGCGCGTCTGTACAATATGTTTGAAAACCTATCAACATAACCAGTTGGGCGGTAGTAAGTAAAAACCCGGTGCAAACTGCCGCACCAATAACGGGCTTTTTAAGTACCGTTATCAATGATTTGAATTCGAATACTTTGTTCTTTTTTTGCTTTTTTTCCAGCGCATCTGAATTGCTTTCTTTAAGAAATATCATACTCAATAATGCGCCTGTAAGCGATAGCCCCGCGGCAACAAAAAAAGGCACGGTCATCCCTAAACTGCTTAACAAGCCTCCAACACCCGGCCCTATTACACTGCCCAGCCCAAACGCCGAGCCCAGGATGCCGAAATATTTCGACCGTGTTTCGGGCGAAGAAATATCTGTTATAATGGCCTGCGCTATAGAAATATCGCCACCGGTAAGGCCATCCAGTGCTCTTGCTATAAAAAGCATTAGCAAGCTGCCTGCCAAACCAAACATGGTAAACGATATGGCTGTACCCGCAAGGCAGGCTACCAGCAACCATTTACGCCCGAAACGGTCTGAAAGAGAACCCAGTACCGGTGTTGCAAAGAATTGTACAATGGCGAATGTAGCAGTTAACCAACCCAAACTTGATGGGGTAAGGCCAAATTTTTTGCCGTATGAATAGATGAGTGGGATAAGCATACCAAATCCCATGGAATCGATGATACAAATGAACACCAGAATCCACAGGATTTTTTTTGGTTCCACGCTTATGTATTATATATAAGGAGTTAGATGTCCGCCTCTGGCGAATTGTGAAGCACCTCATGCTTTAACAACGCTTCCCGATCTGTTTTTGGTGCTTTAACCGGATGATGCAGATAAGCCTGCGGGTCTGGTGCATCTTCGTCAGATTCGTCCTCGTGCCCCAACAAACCGGCCACACGCTTCCGCACAGCAGAACCCGACTCGGTTAAAAACAAATAAGCTAAACTAGCGGCGGCTGCACCAATGGCAATGCCTGCTATCAAGAGCGTATTATCATGTTTTTTAAATGGATTTTTCATAGTTTCAGATGATTTGGTATCATACAAACAACCCGTTACCTTATACATTGTTTGCCGATTTTGTAATGTATTGGCTGGTTTAATTATGTTGAAAATGCTAACCACCCGTTTTAAAAACCCGCTGCCCTTACTCCGCCAACATGCTTTCTATTTTTTTGTTCCAGGCTTGCTGCACCTGTTGGTTAATGCCGTGTTGGGTTTCTTTATCATAAGCCTTTTGCATAGCATTCATATCGCGGTATGACTCAAAGTACTGCATATTGATAAAGGCTTCGTAGGTATCGGGCGTTAACCTGGCCTCTATAATTTTTTTCTGGTAACGCCGGGTTATAATGCGGGCAATATCAAAGTGTCGCTGCTCATGGTTAAGGCCATAAGCATCCCTTACGCCGCCCACCCAGCTATCGCTTTTAGCAACGTATGTTTTCATGGCCATGTGCACATTAATAGTTCCGTTCTTTACATCTTGCGTTATGTTGTAGCCAAAACCCGGTATTATCATAGCAGAAAAAGGACCAGGTGGGCGTACCCGCGACTGAAAATCGGTCCAGCTAAGTCGCCTGGCTACGGAGTAATAAATGGTGTCACTTTCCGTTTCTCCCGTGTAATCTGCAAACTTAAAGGCTATCTCTTTAGCAAGTTTAGGATTATCATTATTATTAATGCGCATCCAATTGTTGAAGTAAAGCAAGGCCGATTTTATGGCATTGCGCAATTGCGCCTCTACAACTTCATCACTGCCCGGCCATCGGGTGTAATGAAGCCCGCCCCGGTATTCAATTAGTTGTTGTATGCCATATGCTTTAGGCTGCCCAAAGCTCATTGTTAGTTGAATACGGCCGTCTATCCCGCCATTAGTCAGCACGGTTTCTGTAAGTTTAAAATCCTTAATGCTAATGTTTATAGCCCTCGCCAAAGTATCTTTTTTCAGGTTGAGGCTTAAAAAACGGTTCACACCGTTTGCTACACCACCTTGCAGATCGGCTTCTTGTAGCTCAGGTTTACTATTCTTTGCGCCAACAACCACAGTTGCAACAGTTCCTTTAACCACACGGTCGTCAGTAACCCCATTTATATAGAAACCGTCCGGCTCAACTGGTAAAGGGTCATTCTTAAGAACGATGTCGTTTTTTACAGTATACGAAACAAGCAATACACTACCAATTAGCAGCAAACCCCATAAGCAATATAATAAAGCTTTATGCATAGCCATAAAACGATGGTTCAATAACAAAAGTATTAAACTGTTGACCTGCATCGTCCATTGAAATTTAAAGGCAGATAAACGTGTACCTGATTACGACTATATCGGCGGCGAGTGTAAAAAAACTTGTAAAGGATGTTGTTAACTTACTCGTCTATTTGGCTTTTTAAATTCCACGCCAACAAACCGGTTTGCTTTTTGTTATAAAAGCAGACTTCGTGTGGGTCGCGTTAAAATTAATGTACCATGAAAAATCCATTTAAGAAAAAAGATAACACAGCCATTATAGCAACAATTGCAGTGGCAAGTATAGCCGCAGGTGCCGTTGCGTATTTGTTTTTAACAGAAAGCGGTAACGGCGTACGCGCCGGGCTTACTAAAAAAATTAAAGCTATAGCTAAAGATGCAGCAGTCGAGGCAGTTAATAAATACGCCAAAATTCCGAAAAAAGTAGCAAAAGCAGCTGCAGAGCACGTAGCCAACTAATACCGCATAAAAACTAAAACACAAACGGCCCCGTTCAAATACGGGGCTTTTGCGTTTTATGGCTTTTCGTTGTTTTCAATTGCCTTAAAATCAATATATGACGATGGCAAAACCTGAGTGCGGAATTTTGAAATGCGGTTAAAAGTTATAAGCCATTGAAAATAAATAATTTACAAACAAATCTGTGGCCGGGTTATTGAACAATTACGGGTAACTAAGCTGTGAACTGAAGTACTTTGCACGAATATCCCTTGGTAAAAGTGACCAGTGTCACTTTTACCAAGGGATATTATCATTCTGGTAGTACCCAGCGGTATTGATATTTGCAGCTGCATCATTACTACCCATGAAACAGCCCGAAACGTATATACTTGTTCTAAACTGCGGTTCATCCAGCCTCAAATTTTCGCTGTATAATTCTGCCACACTCAACGTAGAAGTTAGCGGCACCGCCCGTAATCTGGCTACTGACGATAGCGTACTTGAAATAAAATGCAGCCATGATATATTGCCTGCGCAGATCAATAAACCAATGCCCTCAGCCACAGAAGCGGCAATGGCTGTTATAGAATGGCTTAAATACAGGGCATCAGAATATCCCATTATCGCTATAGGGCATCGCATTGTGCAGGGTGGTCCGGGTAATTACCATCCGCAGTTGCTTACTGCTGCCTTACTTAAAAAATTAAGCAAATACACTTACCTGGCACCAGAACATTTACCTGCGGAGCTGAGCGTAATAAAGCTTTGTAAAAAATTGTTTACGGGTGTACCCCAAGTACTTTGCTTTGATACCGCGTTCCATAGTGAGATACCTGACGTGGCAAAATTATATACTTTGCCCTTACACTACCGCGATAAGGGATTGCAGCGTTACGGGTTTCATGGCCTTTCTTACGAATACGTTATGGCTGCACTGGCCAAAAAATATGCTGTTAGTAAACAAAAAATAATAATAGCACATCTGGGTAACGGCGCAAGTATGGCAGCGGTAAAAAATGGAAAAAGCGTAGATACTACTATGGGTATTAGCCCATTGGGCGGCCTGGTTATGTCAACCCGGCCCGGCGATATGGACCCCGGGGTATTGCTTTTCTTACTAAAAGAATCAAAATTATCTGTTGAAGAAGCAGACCAGTTGCTAAGCAAAGAATCGGGTTTAAAAGCCATTGCCGGTACCGGCGATGTGGAAAAACTACTGCAATTACAGGCAACTGATGCCTTAGCCGCATTAGCTATAAATATATTCTGTTACCATGCCCGTAAGCATATAGGTGCTTTGGCAGCCGCTATGGACGGGCTTGATATGCTGGTTTTTACCGGCGGCATAGGCGAGAACTCGGCAGTAATTCGCGCGCGCATCTGTAAAGAAATAAGCTTTTTGGGAATTAAGCTTGATAGCGGCCTTAACGTAAAGGATAAGGGTACTATTTCAAAAAACAAAAGCGGCGTAAAGGTTAAAGTGATTCATACAGATGAAGCGCTTACCATTGCCCGCCATACCAGCATCTTACTAAAAACAAATAATCAGCCATGAAAACATCCGAAGAACAAGACAAAGAGCTGGAGCTAATGAACCGTTACTGGCAGGCTAGCAATTACCTGTCGGCAGGGCAGATCTATTTAAAAGAAAACCCGCTGCTTAAGCAACCATTGCTTCCCGAACATATTAAACCCCGGCTACTGGGCCATTGGGGTACATCGCCGGGATTGAGTTTTATTTACACGCATTTAAATCGCCTAATAAAACATACCGATGCAGATGTATTGTACGTTTGCGGGCCGGGTCACGGCGCACCTGCCATTGTAGCGCATACTTATCTGGAAGGATCATATACCGATACTTACCCTGAAATAACACAGGATGAACAAGGCATGAAAAAACTGTTCAGACAATTTTCAACGCCTGGTGGTATCCCAAGTCATGTTAGTGCTGACACGCCGGGGTCTATACATGAGGGTGGCGAATTAGGCTACTCGTTGGTACACGCATTCGGGGCGGCATTTGACAACCCCGACCTACTGGTTGCCTGCGTAGTAGGGGATGGCGAGGCCGAAACTTGTCCGCTGGAAGGCAGTTGGAAAAGCATAGCCTTTTTGAATCCGGCACGAGACGGAGCTGTATTGCCCATTTTGCACTTAAACGGTTATAAAATATCCGGCCCAACGGTAATGGCGCGCATGCATGATGCCGACCTGCGCAAATTATTTGAAGGTTACGGATACGCCCCTTTATTTGTGGAGGGCAACGAGCCCATAACCGTGCACAAGCAAATGGCCGACACGCTTGATGGCGCTTATCAGCAGATAAAAGCTATTTGGCATATTGCGAGGGTTGACAAAACGCGCCAAAAGCCGTTGTGGCCCATGATAATTTTACGAACCCCCAAAGGCTGGACCGGCCCTAAAGAATGGAAAGGCCTTGCAATTGAGGGTTCATTCCGTTCGCATCAGGTGCCTGTAACCAACGTTATTGCCGACCCTGAAAAACTTGGCGTTGTTGAACAATGGATGCGCAGCTATAAACCCGAAGAGCTTTTTGATGAAAAAGGGGGGCTTATACCTGAGCTGAAAGCCCTTGCCCCTGTTGGCAATAAAAGAATGGGGATGCAACCGTTTGGCAACGGAGGCGAATTACTACTGGACCTACTGGTGCCCAACTTTGCTGACTACGCTATTGATGTACCTGCGCCCGGCATTGTTGAAGCTGAAGCAACACGCAATGTGGGTAAGTATTTAAGGGATATATTTGAACTTAACCAACAGCAACATAATTTCAGGTTATTTTGCCCGGACGAAACTTCATCAAACCGGCTAGAATCTGTTTTTGAAGTTACAACCCGCTGTTTTATGGAAGACACACAACCGGGCGACGTAGAGCTTTCGCCACTAGGCAGGGTAATGGAGGTTTTAAGCGAGCACCTTTGCGAGGGTTGGCTGGAGGGTTATTTGCTAACAGGCAGGCATGGCCTGTTTTCGTGCTATGAGGCTTTTATTACTATTGTTGATTCCATGCTAAGTCAGCATGCTAAATGGATAAAAACGGCAAGTGATATCCCGTGGCGAAAACCTATCGCCTCACTTAACTACCTGCTTACATCGCATTCATGGCGGCAAGACCATAACGGCTACAGCCATCAGGGTCCCGGGTTTATTGATACCGTTGTGAATAAAAAAAGCGAGGTGGTGCGGATTTATTTTCCGCCCGATGCCAATACACTAATGGTAATAACCGATCATTGTCTACGCAGCAAAAACTATGTTAACCTTATTATTGCAGGCAAACAACCCGAACTGCAATGGCTTAACATGGAACAGGCAGCGGCACATTGCACACAAGGGGCATCCGTTTGGGAATGGGCCGGAACAGACAATAACCACACGCCCGATGTGATACTGGCTGCGGCAGGTGATGTGCCGACGCTGGAAATTGTTGCTGCAGCAGCGCTACTGCGTAAACTTATGCCCACGCTGCGCGTGCGGGTGGTTAATGTTGTAGATCTGATGACATTATCACCTAAAGCGTACCATCCGCATGGCATGAGCGAGACGCTGTTTAATGAATTGTTTACAGATACGGCCGAGGTTATTTTCGCTTTCCACGGGTATGTACGGATAATACATGACCTGGTACACGGACGCCCCTTCCCGGGACGTTTCCATGTGCGCGGCTTTATGGAAGAAGGAACCACTACTACACCGTTTGATATGACTGTGCTTAATAACATGAGTCGCTATCATTTAGCCATGGAGGCTGTTAAACGGGTGGGCTGCACCCACGAAGGTGGTTTTGAGTTTATTGCTTTTTGCGAGAAAAAGCTAGCTGATCATACTGCCTATATTTGTGAACATTTAGATGACATGCCTGAAATTAAGGATTGGAAGTGGGGTAAATAATAGTCCATTTTGAATTATGCCAACCACGCCCCCGCTTTGTTAGGGGCGTGGTTGTTATACAGCAATTCTTTAAATTCTGTATAACTGCCAATCAGACAGTGTAAAAACAGTGCTCTGCCAGTCAGTAAAAAAAATCATATACCTACTGGTGGCGCTATTCTGTCAGTAAAAAAACAGTAAAAACATCTTAAAATATTATTAATCAGACATTAAAATCAAACCATCATTCTTGAAAATATACTTCACGGGTTTCATCACTAAAGTGGCGGCGTAAAAAACATTATTTTAGGGGGCTCTGCAGGTGGCTCAGGGTGGCTCAGGGTGGCTCACCCGGCTCTGAGCTACCCCCTACCCCATTTTAATAAGCTATTTATTTTATCGAATTTTATCAGCGGTGCGCTTATCCATCGCTGATAAAATATGTATACAGAAATTGACCTGCAAAGCTGGAGCCGCTTAGCTACGTTTAAGCATTTTTCGGCTTTTGATCTGCCGTTTTTTAACATCTGCAATAACGTTGATATAACCCCTGTTTATCAAAAATGCAAAATCAACGGCTACTCCATCAGCCTGGCCTTGCAATACTGCTGTCTGCAGGCCGCAAACACTGTTGACGAGTTTAAACTGCGTATACTGGATAGCAAAGTTGTGAAATATGATGTGATACATGCAGGTGCCATAGTAATGCTACCTGATAACAATATAAGGTTTTGCATGTACGAGCATACCGACGACTTTGAAGCTTTTGAAACCAAAGCACGCATTACACAGCAAAAAGTTTTAGCCACCCGCCAAACCGAGCCCCGCAGCCAGGAACAGGATGTGATCCATTTTTCGGTACTCCCGTGGGTATCCTTTACTTCTATTTCGCATCCGCGAGGGTTGAATAGTAAAATGGAGAGCATACCGAAGATTACCCTGGGTAAATTCTTCAAAAGCGAAGAGCGTATATTGCTACCCATCTCGGTTGAGGTTAACCACTGCCTCATGGATGGTTATCATCTGGGGCTGTTTAATAGCGAACTAATAAAGGCTATAGATAACTTTTAGCGTTACAAAAAAGGCCGCCCCAAAAATGGAGCGGCCCGTTATAAAAAATCCGACATCGCAAATTCGAAATCCGAAATACTATAGTCCCATTGACTTTAAAAACGCTTTTGAATTTGGCTTTCTGCCTAAAAAGTTTTGCAGCATAACAGCTTCATCCTCAGTGCCGCCTTTTTCCAATATCAGCTTACGGTATTTTACACCGGTGGCAGGGCTCAATACTCCGTTCTTCTCAAATTCAGAAAATATATCCTGCGCATATACCTTTGACCATAGGTAGCCGTAGTAGTTGGCCCCATAGCTGCTCAGGTGATTAAAGGAACAAATAAAATGAGATCCCTCAACAAATGGCACCTGCGTCATACTGTACAGATCTTTTGATATCTGCCATATGCCTTTCTTTTTGGTTTCGGCATATCTATCTTCGTAAGTAAAATCAACCATGCTATAATACACCTGGGCAATTTGGGTATTGCTTATCCCCAACAGGCGCAGTTTATCTAACTTATCAAATAAGGCTTTGGGCATAACCTCGCCGGTTTTGTAATGCTTTGCAAAAAGCTTAAGGCAATCATAGTTCCAGGTAAAGTTTTCCATAAACTGAGATGGGGCCTCTACAAAATCACCTTTTACCGCAAAAGCATTTTGCGATGCCATAGCCGGATGGCTCAGCAGGAAATGTACAAGGTGTCCAAACTCATGAAACATAGTTACTACATCGCCGTGAGTAAGTAATGATGGTTCGTCTTTAGCTCCCTCCGGAAAATTGCAGACCAAAGCGCCGGTGGGTAGTATTTCCTTCCCTTTGTTTTTGTTATAAAATGAGATAGGGAAGCAGGCAAAGTGAGTGTATTTGTTAGCACGCGGATACAGATCAAGGTAGAACGTGCCCATCTTTTTACCATCTTTATACAACTCATATGTTTTAACCTTACTGTACCAAACCGGCACACCGGTTACTTCTTTAATTGTGAAACCAAAAAGCTTTTGATAAAAGCCTAACATGCCGTTGATGGTATTATTGATTTCGAAGTAGGGCTTCAAATCATCAGTATTTAACTGATACTTGGCATCTATCAATTTCTTAGAATAATACGAGTTATCCCAGGCGTAGATACTGTCTTTCAACTCGGGATGCAGTTGATGTTTTAAGGTGCGTAACTCTGCCAGCGCTTCGGGTACATGCGGTGTTAGCTTATCACGCAGATCATCTAAGAAATTCCATACGTTTTCTGGCTTAGCCGCCATTTTTTGTACCAGGGCATACTGTGCATAGGTTTTAAATCCTAACTGTTCTGCCAGTTGCTGACGATAATATAACAGGCTATCCAACACACCAATATTTTTAGGATAAGCCCTGTTATTGTATTTCAAGAACATGGCATGGCGGGTGTTCTCATCATCGGCATATTTATTTACATTAGTAAAATTTGGGCCATTTACGATTACCATGTAGGTACCATCCGCGCGTTTCCAGGCTTTACTGATCGCTTCGGGAACGCCCTTTAACTGCTCTGCTGTAAATTTGGCGCTGTCTTTATATTCGGCTATGTTGCGGTCAAAGTTGCTGCCTAGACCAATCAGTTTTTCGTTGGTTTTTTTGAGGGCAGCCCTGCCTGCATCGCTCAGTTTTGTGCCATTCACCTCAAATGATACCAGTGTCTCGTTCAAAAACTTCTTTTGGTCAGCACGCAAAGCCTTTGCTACGGATGTTGCAGAAAAGCGTTTTATTGCGTTATACAGTTTAACGTTTAAGGAAAGTTCAGAATAGTAGGCTGATAGTTTATCGCTTTGCGCCGTGCCTTCATTGCGGGTTTTGTCATCCTCATAAGTGGCGGCAATAATACTCAGCTTGCCCCCCAGGTCAGAAAGATCATAACTCAATTCATCCAACTGCCCCAGCGTATTGGCCACGGTTTGTTTCCCTGCGGGGATGTTTATAATAGCTTTAATCCGTGCATCGCTCTGCTTTATCACCTGTGTTACGGCGCTACTAATAACTGCGCTATCCACGTTTTCAAAACGGATAGGTAAATTGGCGTGGGTAAGTAGTGGATTTACGGCCTGTTTGTTTTGGGCACAAACAACCAAAGGCGACAGCATCGCCATAAAAAATATCTTGTTGAGCATAGTAAAATCAGTTTAAACAAATATATCTTTTTTGAAGGAATAGGTTAAAGGTGAAGGGTAAAACGTTGTTAATTATTTGATAAAAAGCAGTGCAAAAAAAGAGACGCTCCGTTAACCAAAGCGTCTCTAATATAAATTTAAAATAAATCCGAAATCGAAAATTCGAAATTCGAAATCAATTAAGCCATTTGTTTCCTGATGATATTTAATGCACCACCTGCCTTAAACCACTCAATTTGCTGCGCGTTGTAGGTATGGTTAACAGCAAACTCATCGGTAGTACCATCCTGGTGATGCAATACAACGGTTAATTGCTTATCCGGAGCAAAAGTGGTTAAACCTAATACGTCAATTTTATCATCCTCGCGTATCTTTTCGTAGTCGGCAGTGTCAGCAAATGTAACACCCAGCATACCTTGTTTTTTAAGGTTGGTTTCGTGGATACGGGCAAATGATTTTACCAATATAACGCGCACGCCCAAATGACGTGGTTCCATGGCTGCGTGCTCACGTGATGAACCTTCGCCATAGTTTTCATCACCAACTACTATTGAGCCTATGTTATGTGCCTTGTAATCGCGTTGTGTAGCCGGAACGGGCCCATACTCGCCGGTTACCTGGTTCTTAACGCTATCGGCAGTGTTGTTAAAGTAGTTAATGGCACCTATCAGCATATTGTTGCTGATGTTATCCAGGTGGCCACGGAATTTTAACCAGGGGCCGGCCATAGAAATATGATCTGTAGTACACTTACCTTTTGCTTTTATCAGCAGGCGCAAACCTATCAGGTCCGTACCTTCCCATGCTTTAAACGGCTCCAGTAACTGTAAACGCGCTGATGAAGGATCAACTTTAACCGTTACCTGGCTACCGTCCTCGGCAGGGGCCTGATACCCGGCATCCTCTACCGCATAGCCTTTTATTGGCATTTCAATCCCTTGCGGCTCGTCTAATTTTACCTGCTCGCCTTTTTCGTTGGTCAGGTAATCAGTAAGCGGATTAAAAGTCAGATCTCCGGCAATTGCCATAGCAGTCACCATTTCCGGCGATGCCACAAAAGCGTGGGTATTAGGGTTACCGTCCTGGCGCTTGGCAAAGTTACGGTTGAATGAAGTAATGATAGAGTTTTTACGGGTAGGGTCATCAGTATGACGCGCCCATTGGCCAATACAAGGGCCACAGGCATTAGCCAATACTACACCGCCCATTTGCTCAAAGGTATTTAAATAACCATCGCGCTCAACAGTGTAGCGCACCAGTTCTGATCCGGGAGTTATGGTAAACTCTGCTTTGGCCAGTAAGCCTTTATCAATTGCTTGCTTAGCTAATGATGCTGAACGGGTAATATCTTCGTAAGATGAGTTGGTACATGAACCTATCAAACCAACTTCAAGTTTAGCAGGCCAGTTGTTTTCTTTTACTGCTGTCGCGAATTTTGATATAGGCCACGCCAAGTCGGGTGTAAACGGACCGTTAATGTGTGGCTCCAGTTCGCTTAGGTTAATCTCTATTACCTGGTCAAAATAGGCGGCAGGGTTAGTGTAAACTTCCGCGTCGCCGGTTAAGTGTTCTGCAACTGCGTCTGCAGCGTCAGCTATCTCAGCGCGTGTAGTGCCGCGCAAATAAGTGGCTATTTTCTCATCATAACCAAATACTGATGTAGTAGCGCCAATTTCGGCACCCATGTTACAGATGGTTCCTTTACCTGTAGCGCTAAGCGACTCAGCACCTTCGCCAAAATATTCAACTATAGCACCTGTACCGCCTTTTACGGTTAGTATACCGGCAACTTTTAATATAACGTCTTTAGCTGATGTCCAGCCTGAAAGTTTTCCTGTTAATTTTACGCCTATCAGCTTAGGGAATTTAAGCTCCCAAGGCAGGCCCGCCATAACGTCGCAGGCATCTGCACCGCCAACACCAATAGCAACCATACCCAAACCACCTGCGTTAGGTGTGTGCGAGTCTGTACCTATCATCATACCACCCGGGAATGCGTAGTTTTCTAACACTACCTGGTGAATGATACCCGCACCTGCTTTCCAGAAACCGATGCCATATTTATCAGATACCGATGAAAGGAAATCATAAACCTCTTTGTTCACATCTTTAGCTGTACTCAAATCAGCGTCGGCACCAACTTTAGCCTGTATCAGGTGATCGCAATGTACTGTTGAAGGCACGGCAACCTGCGGGCGGCCCGCCTGCATAAACTGCAGCAGTGCCATTTGGGCTGTAGCATCCTGCATGGCCACACGATCTGGTGCAAAGTCAACATAGTCAACCCCGCGTGTATAAGCTTTTGAAGCATCACCCTCGCTTAAGTGGGCGTACAGTATTTTTTCGGTTAATGTTAGTGGTTTACCGGTTGCGGTGCGCGCAGCCGCTACGCGGGTGCTGTACCTGCTGTAAACCTGCTTGATCATGTCTAAATCAAAAGCCATGTTGTATTTTCAATTAAATGAGAAGAAATTATGCAATAATCATGTTTTCAAACGGTTAAACTGCAAATAATCTGTTAGATTTTTAGCATTTCTATGAAAGAAAAATGAATGACTGCGAATTTACAAAATATAAGTTTTAAAGCGAAGCAGCCCTGTTGCTTAATTTTATTTAGAAATGTTCTGAATAAATAAAAGCCCCATCTGGGAGGATGGGGCCGTTTATTTTCGATATTTTATTAATTACATATCAACCGGGAAAGGATAACTGTTAACCGGTCCACTCATTTGGCCTGTAGCAAAATCCATTATATAACGGGTGTAGCCGCCTTGAACTTCTGTGTTTCTGAAATATATTCTGGCTGTGTTGTTTATGTAGTAAATAAAGCCTTGGTAGCCACTGAAATAACCTGTGGGTATTGCAGGTGACAGATCAACCGTTTGCCCTGTAAAATCAATTTTGCCCATTACAAATTTATTGCCCGTTGCAAAGGGATTAATCACCAATGAGCTAAAGTTGTAAATCATGTTCAGATCATGAAACTCGTTGGTCATACCGTTTGGCGTAAATCTTCTTAAATTCTGACCTGTGGTTATTCTGCCTGCTATAGGCATAGCTTCCGAAGCAGGGCCTTTTACATTATAATACTGGGTATTTATGTAAGTATTTACAAAGCCAGTACCGGTATCTACGGTTTTCAATGTGTCATGCAATGTGTACGCATCAACCACCCACTCGTTTTCGCTGCAAAGTGTGGTTAACACAGCATTGCCGGTAATTTTTCTGGTCGTATCGCCGTTAATAACAGTAATGTCAGTAGGCGTTATGGTTGCCAGGCCGCAGCCTGCGTTACCTGAAACTTTAAGATCGGCGGCTTTTCCTGTTGAACTAAATTGAGTTGAAAATGATTTGTAAAGGCTTGTCGCCATTTTACGCGCCAAAGTGGCCTGGTCTATGCCGGTAGATTGTTTTTTCTCGGTAACTGTTGCATCTTTTTTACAAGATGTATAAAGGGCTGTTACCAGGGCAACAGCAATAAGCAGGGTAAATTTTTGTTTCATATAAAGTTCAGCGAGCTGTATAAATATTTCGCCTTAACGCCATGCGAGAAGCAAAATTTACGCCATCCAAATTATCAACTCGATTGCAAAATACCCTTAGCATAAAATCTACAAAACGGTAAGTAGCAATGGAAATTTTTCCTCAATTTGGGGAATTGAAATTATTCCAATTTAGCCTTAAATCTACTTTCAAAATCCTGCTGAAAAGAGCATTTTAAGGTTGTTTACATACAAAAACCATTGCGCAACATGGTCTTTATCACAAAAAAGTAATTTTGATGTGCTTTGTGTTTTTAAACAGCCTGTTTTTTAGGTAAATTGCAATCAATTATCAATAAGTAAAAGCCATGACTGAGACGCTGGATATTAAGATCACCAAAACAAGTAACTCCCGTTTAGCACAAACGGATTTTGAAAACCTGCCCTTCGGACAAATTTTTTCTGACCACATGTTTGTGGCTGATTATGCCGACGGCGAATGGAAAGACCTTCAAATTGTTCCTTACGGTGATATCCTGGTCAGCCCCGCTATCTCATCGCTGCATTACGGACAATCTTTTTTTGAAGGATTAAAGGCGTATAAACATGCTGATGGTAAGGTTTCTATTTTCCGTCCGGATAAGAACGCGATACGATTCAATAAATCGGCAGACCGTTTGTGTATGCCTGCTTTACCTGAAGAAACCTTTATACAAAGTATAGCTGCGCTGGTTGATATTGACCGCGACTGGATACCTGCTAAACCAGGTTATTCTTTATACCTGCGCCCGTATATGTTCGCTACCGACCGTTACCTGGGTGTGGCTCCGTCAAAGAGCTACAAATACATGGTACTGGCTTGCCCGGTAGGCGCTTATTTTTCAAAAACGCTGCGTGTAAAAATAGAAACACATTACACCCGTGCTGCCGAAGGGGGTATGGGCTATGCAAAATCATCAGGTAATTACGGTGTATCTATGTTCCCTGCACGCAAGGCTGCCGAAGAAGGTTTTGATCAATTGATATGGACTGATGCCAAAAACCACGAGTATATTGAGGAAATGGGCGCAGCTAACGCTATGTTTGTTTTAGATGGCAAATTGATAACACCACTTGCCGGTGACACGATACTTGATGGCGTAACCCGCAACACGGTAATTACACTGGCCAAAGAGTGGGGATACCCGGTTGAAGAACGTAAAGTGTCTGTAGCCGAGATAATGGAAGGCGCAAAAAACGGTAAACTAACAGATGCTTTTGGTGCCGGTACTGCTGCAACTATTGCTTCCGTAGGATCTATCAGCCACAATGGCGAAGAGTATACGCTTATTGATCCGAAAGAGCGGGTATTTTCGCAAAAAGTATTAAAAACCATTGATGCCATACGCTACGGCAACATTGCCGACACGCATAGCTGGAATTATATTGTTTAGCGAATGCGCTGACTGAATGATAGATATTTGTTATTATAAAACAGCAAAGCCCGATTTTATCGGGCTTTGCTGTTTTATGTGGGTTAACCGGTCAATTCTGTTCAGGCAAAGAGCAACAGTATCTGTGCTTTTTCTACCTTATCACCGGGGTTTATTTTAACAGTTTTCACAACAGCATCCGCCGGGGCCTTAATAATATTTTCCATTTTCATGGCTTCCAGTATCAGCAGATTATCGCCTTTATTTACCAAGTCACCTTCTTTTACAAATATCCGCAGCACCAAACCCGGCATAGGCGCTTTAAGTTCGCCTATTTTAGCACTGTTTAAATTGCTAAGGCCCATTTTATCCAACAGCAAGTCAAAACGATTTTTTGCCGACACACTATATATGTTACTATTAACACGTATCTGTGCGGTTTTTAAAGTCTTGTCAAAACTTATCAGTTCAGCGTTATACGATTGTAAATTATTGATGATGTGCCAAGCTGAAGTGCCTGTTTGGCTAATGTCAGGATGAACAATTTCTTCATCAACGGTTATGCCGCCGTCAGCGTTCTCTTCAACAGTATACTTATGCTTGTTATTTACGCTGATCTCAAACATCACATTACTGTGTTAAAACGTATTGAACCAAATTGGCACCCATCCGCAAGGCTTTAAGGCGTGCCTCCTGCGAATCGCCGGCGTAGGTACCCAGGTCCTCCCAGCCATTACCCAGATCGCATTCAAATGAATAGAAACATACCAATCTGCCTTTATATATCAGGCCAAAACCCTGCGGGCGTTTACCATCATGTTCATGCACTTTAGGCAGCCCCGTAGGGAAGCTATATTTTTGGTGATAAATTGGATAGTTAACGGGCAGTTCCACAAAATCAAGCTCCGGAAATACCTTTTTCATTTGCGGGCGGATAAATTTATCTAAACCATAATTATCATCAATATGCAAAAAGCCGCCGCCGGTTAAGTACTTTCTTAGATTTTTAGCTTCCTGATCAGAGAATATAACATTACCGTGCCCGGTCATAAAAACAAAAGGATAATTAAACAGCTGCGCGCTACCCGGCTCAACTACATCATCCTCGCGATCAAAATTTGTTTTCAGATTATCATTGCAAAACTTAATTAAGTTAGGCAAGGCAGTGCGGTCGCCGTACCAATCCCCGCCGCCGCTGTATTTAAGCTTAGCAATTTTATAGGTGGGGGGTGCATTAAAACTACTTAGCGTAAGTAAGCTAAGCAGTATACCCACATATACTAAATTCTTCATTTATGTGTTACCGGTTTAAAAAATTGATCTCAAAACAAGCTGCCAGAGCGGCAGTCTCCGTCCGCAACCTGCTTTCACCTAAAGTTATAGCTTTATATTGGTTCTGCAAAGCCAAATCAACCTCGGCAGGGGCAAAATCGCCCTCCGGTCCTATTAATATTACATAACGGCCTAACTTTTTAACCTCGTCAACTAAATTGCTTTTGCCGTTATCAATACAGTGCGCAACAAATTTCTGCGCATCAAGCGGTTGCTGAATAAATTTATTGAAAGATACCGGCGGGTTTAAAATGGGGTGGTAAGCCTTTAAAGATTGTTTAACGGCTGAAGTTATAATTTTTTCTGAGCGCTCGGTTTTAACCTCTTTCCGCTCAGAACGCTGGCATATAATGGGGGTTATTTCGTCTATGCCTATTTCGGTAGCTTTTTCTAAAAACCACTCAAAGCGCTCAATATTCTTCGTTGGCGCTATCGCGATATGCAGGTAGTGGTTGCGTTTACCAAATTCGGTTTGTACACCGGTTATTTTCAGAATGGTTCTTTTAGGATGTGCCTCGTGTATAATGGCGCTATATAACCCCCCACGGCCATCTATCAGTTGAACCTGGTCATCGGCTTGTAATCGTAAAACGCGTGCGCAATGCTTACTTTCCTCTTCGCTAAGGAAATACATAGGGTGCAAAGCATCAACGTCGGGTGTGTAAAACAGGTGCATATAGTACAGCAGATCAATGCAAATCTACTGTATCTTCTTCATTTAGCAATAACTCCAGCTTTACAGATTCTATGTTTTGGTCGGATTTCTTTAATACGGTAATATTATATCCGTTTGATTCCTTTTGTTCACCAACATCGGGTATTTTGCCAAATATATGGCCCAACCAGCCGGATACCGTATCAAAGTCGCCGTCTTCGGGCAAGTCATGCGGTAAATGTTCGTTCACATCGTAAATAGGCGCAAGTGCATTAACTATAAACTCCCGTTCATTAATTACCTCAACAATCGGTTTTTCTTCATCATACTCGTCCTGTATCTCTCCTACCAGTTCTTCTACAATATCTTCCAGTGTTACCATACCGGCGGTGCCACCAAACTCGTCAGACACTATTGCAATCTGAATGCGTTTTTGCTGCAACTCAGCCATCAGGTCATTGATCTTTTTAGTTTCAGGAACGAAGTATGGTTTGCGGATAATGTCCTTCAGCACAATTTCCTCATTACGGGCCAACAACGGTAAAATATCCTTAGCGTGAACTATGCCCACTATCTTGTCAATTACCTCATCATAAACCGGCAACCTAGAGTATCCTTCTGATATCAGCATTTCTAATAGCTCTTCCTTTTCGGTGCTTATCTCAATGCCCGATATTTTGGTACGCGGCACCATGATGTTTTTTACCACGCGCTCGTTAAAATCAAATACGTTCTGGATGAGTTCATGTTCAGACGAATCAAGGGCACCGGTTTCCCTGCCTTGTTCAAGCAAGTACTGCAGTTCTTCAGAACTATGATGCGCTTCGTGCCCGCCAACAGCGCTTATACCGAATAGCTTCAGTATAAAATTGGCAAAACCGTTAAGCACCCAAATGGCAGGCTTAAAAACTATATAGAAAAACCTAAGCGGAATAGACACCGTCATTACGGTTCGTAATGACCGCTGTATAGCTAAAGATTTGGGTGCTAATTCGCCAAAAACAATATGGAAAATGGTGATGGTTGCAAAAGCGATAACATGACTTGCGGTTATAACACCCGGAGCAAGATCAACATTAAACGCTTTGAACGCGTTAACCATTAAATTGGTAACCACCTCTTCACCTACCACACCCAGCCCTAATGATGCGATGGTTATACCCAGTTGTGTGGCGGCCAGGTAACCATCTAGATTATGCATTATACCGCGGGCTATCCGGGCCATGCTATTGCCTGTTTTTGCCCTTAATTCTATCTGCGAAGTGCGAACCTTAACCATGGCAAATTCCGCAGCAACAAAAAAGCCATTTAGAAGAACCAGAAAAAGGGTCGCGAGAATACTGAATCCGCTTATATGATAATCGCCGGGGTCCATTAAATACTTATTGGTGAGGGAAAGGTAGATTGGTAAAGCTCAAGGCTTTCAGCAATCACTTTGTAGGCATATCGTTTGCCCAGCATGTGCTCAATGGTAACATTTTTCCCTTCCAGTTTTTTGTAATCCTTAAAAAAACGTACAATCTCGGTCATAGCATGGGGCGGTAATTCGTTCAAATCATCAATATAATTAACTGACATATCATTTTTAGCCACCGCTATAATTTTGTCGTCCTGCTCTCCATTATCAACCATATGCATTACGCCGATAACTTTCGCCTCTATCATAGACATCGGGAAAACATCTATTGAGCATAGTACCAAAATATCCAGCGGGTCCTTATCATCGCAATATGTTTGCGGAATAAAGCCGTAATTAGCTGGATACATTACTGATGAAAATAAAACTCTATCTAATTTAAGTAAGCCAGATTCCTTGTCAATCTCATACTTAGCTTTTGAGCCTTTAGGTATCTCAATAATAGCATTAACAATTTCAGGAACGTTATCGCCAGTTGAAACCTGGTGCCATGGGTGTAATGTAGCCATATATATTATTTGTGTTTTTCAACGCTTGTAGTCTTTCTTTTTAAAAACGCTATTAACAGCGGTATTGATGTTATAACTATGAGCCCTAATATAACATATTCAAGGTAATCATTCAGCTGCGGATATTTCCGGCCCAAAAAATACCCCGATAAGATAAAGGTGCACGTCCATGCAATACCACCGGCAAAGTTGTATACGCTAAATTTTTTAAAATCTACCTTAACAACACCCGCAAAGATAGGTGCAAAAGTTCTTATTATAGGGAAAAATCTTCCCAAAACTAATGCCATACCGCCATGTTTATTATAAAACTCTTCGGCAACGGTAATATAACGTTTTTTGAAGAAAATAGAATCGTCTTTTTTGAAGAGCATTGGCCCCGTGCGATAGCCAAACCAATAACCGGTATAATTGCCCAATACCCCCGCTGCGGTTACTGAAACTAATAGAGTAGCTAATTGCACGTCTATCCTTCCAGATGCACACAACAGTCCGGCCATAAATAAAAGGTAATCGCCGGGTAAAAAAAAACCAAAAAACAAACCGGTTTCTGCGTATACCACAATAAGTAAAAAGTAAAAACCACCCTTACTTAAAATGGAATTAGCATCGGTTAAGTTTTGCAGGTATTCCCAAAAATTTTCCATTAACTATATTTGTAAAACTACAAATATTAAACCAATTAGATGGCGGTTTTGATTTTAATGAATTAAATAAGCCGAGATATAAGATCTGGGTAAATACCAATAACTATAGTAGCAATGGCTGCAATTACAAAAACAAAAGTATAATTGCCCGGTACAGCCAAAGGCGCACGTTCAGAACTGCGGAAATACATTGCCACAATAACCCTGAAATAATAGAAGATACTGATAATAGCATTAATAACAGCCAAAACTGTAAGCCATACCTGCCATTTGCCTATTGCCGTACTAAACATATAAAACTTGCCTATAAAACCCGCAGTTAGTGGTATGCCTGCCAGCGAAAGCATGGCAATAGTTAAAACAAGGGCTAAAAAGGGATTGGTTTTTCCCAGGCCATTAAAGCTATCAAAGCTGTCGCTTCCGCTTTGCTGCTGTACTAGTATAAGAGCGCCAAAAGCAATTATTGAGGCTATTGAATAGGCGCTACCGTAAACAAATATTGAAACCACTGAAGTACCACTTAAAGCTATTATTGCGAACAGCATATAACCGGCGTGCGAGATACTTGAGTACGCAAGCATGCGTTTAAAGCTCTGTTGATATAAAGCCGTTATGTTACCAATAAACAGCGTAAGAACAATGATAATTGATAAAGGTTGCATCCAGAAACCGTTAGCTACGCCGAATGAAACCGAAAATAAACGGTAAAATGCTGCGAAACCTGCTACCTTAACAACAGTAGACATAAACGCGGTAATAAGCGTGGGGGCGCCTTCGTATACGTCTGGCGTCCAGAAATGGAAAGGTGCCGCACCAACTTTAAAGCAAAGACCAATCAAAATCAGCATTATCCCTGTGAATGACAACCAATCTATATGTGTATCATGCGACATCCATTTGCCGATCTCTTCCAAATTAAATGATCCTGATGAACCATATATCAAGGTGATGCCAAATAAAAGAAACCCGGTTGAAAAGGCTCCCATTAAAAAGTATTTTAATGCCGCTTCGTTTGATGCAAAATCGCGTTTTTTAATACCTGCCAGTATATATAAACTTACCGACATGATCTCTATACCAATGAACAGCATAGACAAATTATAATAGGATACCATTACAATAATACCCGCCAGCGAAAACAATATAACGGCATAATACTCGGCTACGTGCGAACTTATGCGCTCAAAATAACCTTTTGAAAGCAGTAATATTAACAAGGTTGATATAATGGCTACCGATGAAAAAATTACTGAGAAATTATTGAACAGCATCATGCCGTTGAAAATAGGCACGGCACCATCATTCCAGTGGCTTATTGCCAGACCCAACGCAACCAATAAACCAATTACAGTAGCAGGCAGCAACGCTTTCCGCATTTTATACAGGCCCAGGTAGAGCAGCACAATAGGTAAAACAGATATAACTATTAGAGTATTCATGATAAACTACCTGAGATTTATAGTGTTTAATAAATTATTTACCGCAGCTTCTGATATATGTAAAATAGGCTGTGGATAAACACCGATACTTATTATTAAAATACAAATTATGCCTAACGCTATGGCTTCTGAGCCTTTAACATCGGCAAAAACAGCAGTTAACTCATTTGCTTCGCCCTGCATTACGCTTTTATACATGCGTAGCATATATACCGCACCAAATATTATGGTTAAACCTGCAATAGCAGCCAGCCATATATTATATTGGTAAACACTATTCAGTAATAAAAACTCGCCTATAAAACCATTGGTTAAGGGTAGCGCTACCGTGCCTAAAACTATGATAAGAAAAGCGATAGAAAAAAGAGGGGCTGATTTGGCTATGCCGCCCAATTGTGAAAGATCACGCGTATTTAAACGACGGCTTATGATATCCCATATAAAGAACATGCCCACCACATTTATACCGTGACTAAGCATTTGTATCATTGCACCCTGCAATCCCTGCATGTTCCAGGCAAAAATACCTGCGGCTATAAGGCCAACGTGCGCTATTGACGAATAAGCTACCAAACGCTTACCGTCTGTTTGCTTGAAAGCAATAATTGAAGCGTACACAACACCAACAACTGACAGGATGATAGTTAAATTCTGCCATACAAAAGCACTGATCGGCGCGTTGGGTATAAGCCACCTGATAACACCATAAACGCCCATTTTAAGCATAATTCCTGATAGCATCATGGTGCCTGCGGAAGGTGCTTCGGTATACGTATCCGGCTGCCATGTATGGAATGGAAAAATCGGCATTTTTATAGCAAATGCTAAAAAGAACGCCCAAAACACCCACACCTGCTGATCATGGCTTAAGCCGGCATGATAAAAACTTGACAGGCTGTAAAGTTTATCGGGCGTTTGCAGATACAGGTAAATAATAGCCAACAGCATAAACAGCGATCCGGCAAACGTATATATAAAAAACTTTAGCGTTATACGGATGCGGTTTTCGCCTCCCCACAATGCGCAAATAAAATAAATAGGTATTAATGCCGCCTCCCATCCAACGTAAAATAAAAATCCGTCCAGTGCGGTAAATACTACCAGCATAGCTGCTTGCATAAATAAGATCAAGCCATAAAAAACGCCTGCATTGCTGTAGTTATGGTTGTAGGTTGTTAATATAATCAACGGAACCAGTGCTGTTGTTAGCAGTACCATTATCATACTAATACCATCAATACCTGCTGTGAAGTAGATGCCTAAACGGGATATCCAATTTACATCAACTTTAAACTGCGTACTGGCATCGGGCACAAAATTGCTTAAAAAAAACAGCGCAACTGCCAGTTCAGCAACTGAGAAAAATAATGCTACGTGTTTAGCTGTATCGTTTTTAAGGAACAGCACAGCCAGCGCTGCAATTACCGGCAAAAATATAAGTATACTAACCGTCATTTTAAATTACACTTGTTAAGCTATAAAGCAGAATTGCAATAATGCCTGCCACCATCATAAATATGTAGAAACCCACGTTACCTGCCTGCAAGAGTCTAAAGCTTTTGCTGGCTTCAATTGAGACCTTGCCCAAACCGTTAACAATACCATCTATACCCAACTTATCAACCACTTTGTAGAAAAATACAGAAAGGACATCTAGTGGCTTGCGGATGATAGCGTCGTAAAGTTCATCAACGTAGAATTTGTTGTAAGATAAACCAGTCAACACCGGACGTTCTTCGGTATCAGCCACCGGAACATGACCGCCTTTAACGTATTTGCTGTAAGCATAAACCATAGCAAGCAAGGCACTTCCCATTGATAGCCCCATTAACAACCATTCAGTGCTGTGACTCAACTCGTGCTCGCCGAGTAATTTATGCGATGCTTCAAAAACAGGGGTTAAGTAGGCGTTTAATTCATGATGGCCGCCCATTACGGCCGGGACACCTATTGCTCCTGCTACTATTGATAAAACTGCCAATACTATTAGTGGGATAGTCATGCTTGCAGGCGACTCATGTAAATGATGCTCCTGCTCATGTGTGCCGCGAAACTTACCCCAGAAGGTAAGGTACATCATCCTGAACATATAGAAGGAGGTCAGCATGGCGGTTATAACACCTACTACATAATAAACGGGGTTGTGAGCATAGGCTGCCGCTAATATTTCGTCTTTTGAAAAGAAACCTGATAATGGGAAGAAACCTGCTATAGCAATAGTGCCAATTAGCATGGTGATAAAAGTAATTTTGATCTTGCCTTTTAAGCCACCCATTTTACGCATATCCTGCTCGCCACTCATGGCGTGAATTACAGAGCCTGCACCCAGGAATAATAATGCTTTAAAAAACGCGTGAGTTAATACATGGAATAATGAGCCGGTAAATGCACCAACGCCCAAACCTAGAAACATGTAACCCAATTGCGATACTGTTGAATAAGCCAGTACCTTTTTAATATCTGTTTGTGTAAGGGCTATTAGCGCCGCAAATAACGCGGTAGCTAAACCTACAATGGCAATTACCTCCATAGTTTCGGGCGCCATTGTAAATAGTATGTTAGAGCGCGCAATCATATAGATACCTGCTGTAACCATGGTTGCGGCGTGGATAAGTGCAGATACTGGCGTTGGGCCGGCCATCGCATCAGGTAACCAGGTAAACAATGGCAACTGTGCCGATTTACCTGTGGCACCTACAAATAGCAAGGCTGTTATCAATACAAATGGTGCACCACCAGCGCCCAGCTTTTCAGCTTTGCCAAATACATCAGCATAGTTTATGCTTCCGAAAGTTGCGAATATTATAAATATAGCTATCAGAAAGCCGAGGTCGCCCACGCGGTTCATAATAAAAGCTTTTTTAGCAGCATCGGCATAGCTTGCATTGGTATACCAAAAGCCAATTAGCAGGTATGAGCATAAGCCTACGCCTTCCCATCCTATAAACATAATAAGGTAGTTGGCGCCCATCACCAATAAAAGCATAAAGAACACAAACAGGTTTAAGTAAGAAAAGAACTTACCAAACCCGTCATCATCATGCATATAGCCGGTTGAATATAAATGAATAAGGAAACCTACGCCTGTAATGATCAACAGCATGATAGAGCTTAGCTGATCTACCAGAAATGAAAAATTTACATGCAATGATCCTACGCTGAACCAGGTAAACAGATCAACATTTATTGGTACACCTGTTGATTTTATTTGGAAGAAAGCGGCAATACTTAGCCCAAATGAGCCCAATATAACTAAACTGCCAATTGCGCCAATAATACCTTTTGATAATGAATTACGACCGATGCCATTGATAGCAAAACCAAGCAGCGGTAGTAAAGGAATAAGCCAGATATATTTATCCATTTTAAAAGTCGTACGTTTTGACGTTGTACGTTATACGTTTTTCTTATATAATGATAATTCTAAAACCGAAATTGAACATTCGAAATTCGAAATCATCTACCATTTTAACCTGTTCAGTACATTTATATCTACAGAATTTGTGTTACGATAGATCATAACAATTATGGCCAAACCAACTGCCACCTCGGCGGCGGCCAGCGCCATAATAAAAAACACAAACACCTGCCCGGCGGCATCGCCACGGTATACTGAAAATGCTGTTAGCAGCAGGTTAACCGAGTTTAACATCAGCTCAATAGACATGAAGATGATGATAGCATTACGACGCAACAATACGCCCATAACGCCTATTGAAAAAATGATGGCGCTTAAAAGTATGTAATGATTAAGCGGTACACCCAACATAGTATTTGTAAAACTTTCCATATTATGCTGTTTTTGGTTCTTTATCTTTTGTAGCCAGTAATACCGCGCCAACCATTGCCGATAGCAATAGTATAGAGGCAATCTCAAAAGGCAATAAATATTCGTTGAATAGTACCTTACCCAGGTTTTTTACCAATCCCAGATCAGGGTTCTTCATTAGCACCGGGTTTGATGTGCTTAAAGCTTTCATGGAGGCAACAATGGTCACCAAAAAGCATCCGCCGCCTATAACAGCTGCAATTTTAACAAAGCTTGATTTTGCGGGTTCTGAATCTTTATTCAGGTTAATAAGCATCAGCGTATATAAAAACAGCACCAGTATAGCACCCATGTATACAATAAAGTTTACAACGGCCAAAAATTGGGCGTTCAGCAAAATATAGTGTATGGTGAACGTAAAAAAGGTTAGTATAAGGTATAGTATACTATGCACCGGGTTTTTTGCCGTAATTACCAGGATGGAAAAACAGATAGACAAAAACGCTACAACGTAAAATGGATTCATGGTTATCTATTAACGTACCTTATACCCTTAAAAAAAGGTTGGGCAAAGGTATAAAACTTCTTTATTGATTTAACGGAGCCTCTACTAATTTGTCTTTCCCGTAAATAAAATCCTTACGCAAATAATCTGATGGTACAATATCGCCATCCAAATAGATTGCTTCTTTAGGGCAGGCTTCCTCACATAATCCGCAGAATATGCAACGCAGCATGTTTATTTCATATACAGCAGCGTATTTCTCTTCACGATATAAATGCTCTTCGCCTTTCTGGCGTTCTGCTGCTGTCATGGTAATAGCTTCTGCCGGGCATGATAGCGCGCATAAACCGCAGGCGGTGCAACGCTCTTTACCATTCTCATCCCGTTTAAGCGAGTGCATGCCTCTAAAATTTTCAGAAAACTCGCGCTTTTGTTCAGGATATTGAATGGTAACATCGCCTTTGGCAAAAACAACTTTTAAAAAGTGTTTCATGGTAATGCTCAAACCCTTAACAATGGCAGGCAGGTAAGCACGCTCTAAAAAATTAAGCGGCTTAGATTCAAGTACCTTTCTTTTATTACTTAATGGTTCCATATTATCCTCTAATAAAAGTCATCCACAACCCGGTTATAATAATATTGGCAATGGCCAAGGGGATCAATGTTTTCCAGCCAAGATCCATCAATTGGTCATAACGGAAACGCGGTATGGTCCATCTTACCCACATAAAGAAGAAGATAAAACCGAATATTTTTCCGAACAACAATACCACACCCAAAATTACAGATATATTGGTACCCGCATTAGCGGCAACCCAATCCATGCCGGGATAGTTATAGCCACCAAAATAAAGCGTGGCCATTACCGCCGATGAAATGAACATGTTGATATACTCAGCAAATAGATAGAACCCTAATTTCATTGATGAGTATTCTGTATGATAACCACCTACAAGTTCAGTCTCGCACTCAGGTAAGTCAAACGGCGAGCGGTTGGTTTCGGCAAAAGCACAGATTATAAAAAGCAGAAATCCCAAAGGCTGCTTAAATACAAACCAGCTAAACCAGCCATCGGCCCAAAAACCGTGTTGCTGCGAAGCAATTTCGCCTAAACTCATGGTGCCTGTTACCATTATCAAAGCGATAATAGAAAGACCCATGGAAATTTCGTAGCTGATATTTTGTGATGCTGCACGGATAGCACCCAATAACGAATATTTATTGTTTGATGCCCAGCCACCTATCATAATGCCGTATACGCCTAATGATACTACACCGAAAATATAAAGGATGCCTACGTTGATATCAGTAACCTGCAGATCAATAACCGTAGTGCCAATAGTAAGCTTTTGCCCCCACGGAATAACTGCTGATGCTATACATGCCGTAAAAATTGCCAGCGATGGGCCAACGATAAACAGAAAACCTGTTGCATTGGTGGGAATGATTTCCTCTTTCAGAAACATTTTACCGCCATCTGCAAGGGGCTGTAAAATACCCCAAGGCCCGGCACGGTTAGGGCCCACCCTATCCTGAAAGAAAGCGGCCAGTTTACGTTCTGCATAGGTAGAGTACATAGCTACTACCAGGCTGATAGCGAAAACGATCACTATCAATGTAAACTTTATTAAAATATCAGTTAGTTCCATTATAAACGTGTCTCCCGTTCAAATTGTGTTTTATTAGCTTCCTGCAAAACAGGGTTGGTTTTAACAACCGGAAGCGGTTTCATTTCGTAGTGATTTGAGCTGATAACTGATTTTTGCGATACTTTACGCGGTCCTTCAATTACCCAATCAGAAGTTTTCTTCTTATCAAAACGACACTCGTTGCAAATAAATTCTTCTACTTCGCCCCATTGATCTTTGCGTGCAGTTACGCGTATAACATCATCACCTTTATACCACAAAGTTACCTTACCGTTGCAGCTAGCATGATCGCAATCGCGATGTGCTTCAACAGGTTTGGTGAACCAAACACGGTTTTTAAAGCGGAAAGTTTTATCCGTTAAAGCACCAACAGGGCAAACATCAATAACATTTCCAGAGAAATCATTGTCAACAGCAGCCTGAATATAGGTTGATATTTCTGAGTGATCGCCACGGTTTAAAATACCGTGGATACGATGATCAGTTATTTGATCAGCAACAAAAACACAACGGTAGCACAAAATGCAACGCGTCATGTGCAGCTGGATCTTATCTCCTATATCAATCTTTTCAAATGTACGGCGGTCAAACTCATAGCGGGTTTTCTCTCTGCCGTGCTCATAACCCAGATCCTGTAAGTGGCATTCACCAGCCTGATCGCAAACCGGGCAATCCAACGGGTGGTTGATCAATAACATTTCAACCACACCTTTGCGCGCCTCAACAACTTCAGGCGAAGTGATATTTTTCACTTCCATTCCATCCATTACTGTAGTACGGCATGATGCTACCAATTTAGGCATAGGGCGTGGGTCCTTATCAGAACCCTTGCTTACCTGCACCAAACAGGTACGGCATTTACCACCACTACCTTGCAGTTTAGAGTAATAGCACATAGCAGGCGGAACAATATCACCCCCTATAACCCTTGCGGCGTTAAGGATGGATGTTCCGTCTGGTACTTCTACCGATATCCCGTCTATCGTTACTTTCATTAATTCAAATTCAAATTAAAGCTAACTACCTTGACACCTTTTTGAGGCGGTCCCAAATGTAAATTAACATTCGCCCCAGCCATAAACGGTGTTTTTTCTATTGTATCTTTTACTATTTCGTACAACTTTTTAGCATCAGGGCCATACATATAAAATGAACCATCACTATTGTCTAAATTCATCTCGTGTTCATCATAATAACCTAACCGCTATTATTGACTAATTGCAACAACCTTTCTGCCAACTCATAAAAGGGCTCATCCTCTTCAAGACCATAGCTGAAGTAAATTATTACCCCTTGCTGCCCTTCCATTTATACTTAGCTTGCTGCTGGCTCTGGCTTTGGTAAGGGATTAGCATAATGAGCCAACCCGTAATTCCTTGTCACAGCCTCGCTTGCATGGCTAACGTGCCACTCAAACTCATCCCTGAAGTGGCGAATAGCACTGGCCACCGGCCACGCAGCCGCGTCACCCAACGGACAAATTGTATTTCCTTCTATTTTCTTTGATACGTCAACCAACAGGTCCATATCACTCATAGTGCCATGACCCATTTCAAGGCGATGTAATACTTTTTCCATCCAGCCGGTACCCTCACGGCAAGGCGAACATTGTCCGCAGCTTTCGTGGTGATAAAAGCGGGCGAAGTTCCAGGTGTTGCGCACGATACACTGATCTTCATCAAAAGCAATAAAACCGCCTGATCCCATCATGGTGCCGGTAGCAAAACCACCCTCAGACAATGATTCATAGCTCATTAAACGGCCTTCGCCAGCTGCGGTCTTTAAAAATAAATTGGCAGGCAAAATCGGCACAGATGAACCACCTGCAACAACCGCCTTTAAGCGCTTGCCGTTGGCAATACCACCGCAATACTCGTCGCTGTATAAAAATTCTTCAACGGGTAAGCCAAGGTCAATTTCATAAACGCCAGGTTTAGCCAGGTTACCACCTGCAGATATCAATTTAGTACCTGTACTTCTGCCGATCCCTAATTTAGCATACTCTTCGCCACCATCATTAATGATAGGTACTACGGCAGCAATAGACTCAACATTGTTAACCACAGTTGGGCAACCATACAAACCCGCAATAGCCGGAAACGGCGGCTTAATGCGCGGGTTACCACGCTTACCTTCTAATGACTCTAATAGCGCGGTTTCCTCACCGCAGATGTAGGCACCACCACCGGGCTGTACGTAAAGCTCCAGATCATAACCGGTGCCTAAAATATTTTTACCCAAAAAACCTGCTGCCCTTGCCTCGGCAATGGCTTTTTCAAGAATACGTATCTGCGGCATCATTTCGCCACGAACGTATATGTATGATGTTTTTGCGCCTAAAGCATAACTCCCTACAATCATCCCTTCAATTAATAGGTGAGGGATATAGGTCATCAGATAACGGTCTTTAAAAGTACCGGGCTCAGACTCATCAGCATTACAAACCAGATAACGTGCAACACCTTCCGGTTTAGCCAAAAAGCCCCACTTCATCCCGGTAGGGAACCCCGCGCCACCACGCCCACGTAAACCCGATTTTTTAACCTCTTCAACAACCTCCTCCGGCGATAATTGCTTTAAAGCTTTTTCAACCGAACGATAGCCACCTTTTGAGCGGTATACATCAAAAGTATTGATGCCGGGTACGTTTATATGTTCTAAAAGTAATTTGCGTCCCATTAGTTATTCGCCTTAGCTTTTAAATCTTCTATCAATTGATCAACCGACTGGTTAGTAAGCTTTTCGTAGAAAGTATACTCAGGGCCTATTTGTAGCACCGGACCAAAGCCGCACGCTGCCAAACATTCTACACCGCGCCAGCTAAATAAGCCATCGGCAGTAACTTCTCCTTCTTTAACGCCTAACCTTTGCTCAATATGATCCATTATTTTTTCGGCACCTACCAAGCAGCAAGGGCCCGTGCGGCAAACTTCTAATGCATATTTACCTTGCGGGCGCATAAAGTACATGGTGTAAAACGTTGCCACCTCATAAACCTCAACAGGTTGTATGCTTAGGTATTCAGCAACTTTATCCATTGCCCGGGCGCTAACCCATCCAAACTCGGCTTGTACCAAATGCAATATTGGCAACAGTGCCGATTTTTGTTTTCCTTCAGGATAGCGGCTAACAATGTCAGCAAATTGGTTGGTTAGTGCGGTTGAAAACTCAACCGGAACTAGTTCGGTATTTTCAACTCTAAGCATCTAACTCTCCGGCTATAACGTTTAAACTACTCATGTTAATTATCGCATCTGATAGTAGCATACCCGCACTCATTGGCGCATACATCTGGTAATTGATGAAGCTTGGCCTGCGGAAATGCAATCTGTAAGGGGCACGGCCGCCATCATTTATCAGGTAAAAGCCTAACTCGCCGTTAGCGCCTTCTACAGAGTGATAAACTTCGGTATGTGGGGTAGGTATCTCGCCCATCACTATTTTAAAGTGATAAATAAGCGCTTCCATATTGTTATAAACTTCCTCTTTTGGAGGCAGGTAAAATTCGGGTACATCAGCGTGGAAAATATCGCTCGGCTCTTTATCAAGTTTCACTAAAGCCTGTTCAATCAGGCGAAGACTTTGCCACATTTCTTCGTTGCGCACCAAAAAGCGTGAGTAAACATCGCCATTCTCGCCAACCGGAACTTCAAAATCAAAGTCCTCATAGCTTGAATACGGGTTCATGGCACGCACATCATAATCTACACCGGCGGCACGTAGGATAGGGCCACTCCAGCTGTAGCTTAAAGCATCTTCGGCAGTAACCGCGGCTACGCCTTTCGTTCTGTCAACAAATATGCGGTTGCGCGTAAACAGCGCTTCAAATTCCTTTAATGTTTTGGGGAATTCCACCAAAAACTTGCGTAGCTTGGCAAATGCTTTGGTATTAAAATTACGTTCAAAACCGCCTATACGGCCTATGTTGGTAGTTAAGCGCGAACCGCAAACTTCCTCATAAATTTCGTAAATAGACTCACGGAACTCCATCATATACAAGAAACCCGTGAACGCACCTGTATCAACACCCAATACACCGTTACACACAATGTGGTCGGCAATACGGGCAAGCTCCATCACTATAACGCGTAGGTAATCTACACGTTTTGGCGTTTGTATATTCAACAGCTTTTCAACCGTCATGTGCCAGCCCATGTTGTTGATGGGTGATGAGCAATAGTTTAAACGGTCTGTAAGCGGTGTTATCTGATAGAATGGGCGATGCTCAGCAATTTTCTCAAAAGCTCTATGAATATAACCTATGGTTGAAACGCCGCTAACTATACGCTCGCCATCCATTTCCAAAACATTTTGAAAAACGCCGTGGGTAGCGGGGTGCGTTGGGCCCAGGTTAAGCGTGGAATGTTCGCTTTGCGGATCGTTATCTATATATACCGGATGGTTCTCCATGCTCTATCTTCCAAAAAAATAATCTTTCTTATCAACGCGGTTAGGGTCCTCTAATGGGAATTCTTTCCGCATAGGGAATGCTGTCATATCGTCAACATTCAATATCCTGCGCAGATCAGGATGGCCATCAAAAATCACCCCGAAATAATCGTAGGTTTCGCGCTCCATCCAATTGGCACCATTCCAAAGGTTTGTTGCTGTTGGGATGTGGCAGTTTTCGCCGTCAATAAATACTTTTATGCGGATGCGTACATTGTTTACCAAACTGTGTAAATGATAAACAACGCCAATGGCAAGCTCCTGCTCAGGATAATGTACGGCTGTAATGTCCGTTAAATAAATAAACTGAAGAACCGGCGAGTTTTTAAGGAAACCTAAAAGGTCATTCACCTGCTCCTTAGTTGTTTCAACGGTAAGTAATCCAAAAGGCTCAGCAACAACCGTTACGGTATCTCCAAACCGGGTATTTATATTTTTTAAAAGCTCTTCGTTAGTTATTTTACCCATTATTGAATTCCGTATGAAGATAATAATTTTTGGTACTCAGGAGTTTCCCTTCTGCGGGTTGATTCTGTTCTAACAAGATCCTGTATGTGCATAAAGCCGTCAATAATGGCTTCGGGGCGGGGCGGACAACCGGGAACATAAACGTCAACCGGAATAATCTCATCAATGCCCTGCAAAACAGAATAAGTATCAAATATGCCTCCGCTTGATGCACAAGCACCAACTGCCATTACCCAGCGCGGCTCGGCCATCTGCAGATAAACCTGACGCAACACTGGTCCCATTTTTTTTGCTATGGTACCCATCACCATTAAAAGATCAGCCTGGCGGGGCGAAAAGCTTAAACGCTCGGCGCCGAAACGGGAAAGATCATAATGCGAAGCCATTGTGGCCATAAACTCGATACCACAGCATGAAGTGGCGAAGGGAAGCGGCCAAAGTGAATTGGCTCGCGCCATACCTACAGCTTTATCCAATGATGTAGCAAAAAACCCTGCTCCCTCTACTCCCGCAGGAGCACCAACTATTTGAATATCACTCATGAATTATAACGATCAAATACTTATCCAAATTATGCCATTTGGAAGCCCAAATTTATGATAAAATACCTTGTAATAGATACACTAAAGGCTAATCCAAATATATTTAGAATTATTCTAAACAAGTGATCAAGCTTTATTTACACTATGTTTTTAATGCTTAACTTAATAAAATGGCACCACTATGCGTTTCACAAAATATATGAGTTATTGTTGAACGCCAGAAACGAATTTCATTACAAATCATCTGATTTACAGCATGTTAACCATGCTGCCTGAAACACGCTGAAACAACTGTCAGGTCAGCAAGCCTAGCTTCAAAAATAGGCTAAATACTTATTTATCAGGCGTTTGTTAAACAAGCAAATTTTCCAGTCTCAATGAAACGCTTTTCAGCAACTAAACAGCCTTGCAGTTGGTGCTTAATCCCAATCCAGCGCTTTCTTTTTTATTACATAAATGAAGCCGGCCAGTAAAGTTGCCATAAAAATAAACATCTCTATCATGCCGTCTTTGCCTAGTTCTTTAAAGTTAACAGCCCAGGGGTACATAAATATTACCTCAACATCAAACAATACAAATAGTATAGCTACCAAAAAGTACTTGATGGAGATAGGTGTGCGGGCATTACCCACAACCTCAATACCCGATTCAAAAGGGGTGAGTTTATCGCTTGTTACACGCTTTGGGCCTAACTTGTGGGTGCCAAACATTGTAAGCACTACAAAACCAAGCGCCACCAACATCTGAAATATTATTGGTAAGTAATTTACCGGTAAACTTTGAGCTTCCATGCTGCAAATATACAAAGGGCTTATAAATAACAAAGGCTTCTTTTTACAGAAGCCCTTGTTATTAAAAAATATTTTTTCTATTATTTGCTCTTGGTGCCAGCCTTTTGCTTAAAGTAAAAGTCGGCTTGTGTGTCAGCAGGGTCTAGTGCTTTAGATTTATTAAAGTACTCGGCAGCCTTTACATCGTCTTTTTCTTTATAGGCATATATATTACCCATATAATCATAAGCTTCTATCAGGGCTGTTTTTTCCTGTGCAGTAACGGTTGCAATCTTAGGTTCTAAAATTTGTATTACCTGCTCATAAAAAGCCTTCGCTAAACCTTTTTTATTCTCCCTGTCTGCATCTTTCAATTCTGCTATACGCGCACGGAATAAGGGTGCTGAATAGATCTGAGTAGTCATTTTTCTCTGCATGTAGCTAAATGCTGAATCTGCCCTTACCAGTATTGCTGAATCTGGTTTAAAGGTTGGGTCTGCTTTAGCTTTTGCAGCTTGTTCAACAACAAATCCAAAATAGTAGTTAGTGCCTACAGATTGGTAGTCGCCAAATGTTAAATTTTTTGACTTTCTCAACAACTCATAAAAAGAATCGCCTGCAGCAGTATATCTTCTCTGCCCTCTGTAAGCTCCCGCAATGTCTCTGTAAACATCAGAGAAAGTGCTATCCAATGCTATTGCCTTTTTCAGGGTTTCTATGCCCTTGGTGGTATCCTGTCCTGCCTGGATCTGCGCACGGCCATGATACAAGTAATCTCTTGGCAGTATACGCTTCGGGTCAGCTTTTGACAACCACATGTTCATTGCAGTCATTGCTGCTTTAGGGTCTTTATTCTCTAAAGCGGCATAGGCCAAATAGCGATAAACCCTTGCATTAACGTTAGGTGAAGCAGCAAGTTTGGTAGCAACCTCGCGCACCTCAGCCCATTTACCGGCACGTACCAAAAAGTCTGCATAACGTAGCATCGTTTCATCAGACTGATCAGTCAAATTCATATAAGTTTTATAGTGCGCTACGGCAGATGCTATCTTTTCAGATGCGTTCTTACCTCTGTTGCTTGCCTCACGGTTTTCTGTTTCCGCCCATTCGCGGTAGGCAGGCCCAAAGTTTGCATCGATAGTGGTAGCAGCCTGAAACTGCTTTTCTGCCTGTTCAAAACTGTCAGCATATTTCCACAATGCACCTATTGCTGTATTAGCAGTAACAGATTTAGGATCAATCGTTAAAGCTTGCTGATAATTTGAATAAGCATCATTGCTTTTAAACTGCGATCTGTAAGCGTTACCTAGCTCAACATATATTTCAGCGTTTTTATCATTTGCTAGTTTGCCTTTATTTAAAGCATCAATTGCGGCGTTAGCGTTTTGAGCCGACAGCTTACCATCAACTGCACCTAATAGATAACCTTTACCGATATAAAGAAATGGCTCAGCATCTTTCTTTTTAACTAATCCTAACGCCTGGTTAAAGCTGGCAGTTGCTCCGCTCTCGTCGTTATTTAAATGTGCCGCAACGCCTAAACCCACAAAATTAAGTGGTGATTTAGGATCTGCTGCTACACCTTTGTTAAATACTGCCTTTGCTGAATCAGCATACTCCTGCGAAAGATAAACCCAACCCAATTGAAAAAACGCCTCAGCATTGGTTGGCTGGGTAACTGTTAAGTTCTTTAGTATTGCTTTAGCTTTTTGAAACTGCTCGGCATCTATTGCTTTTTTGGCATCAGCAAGGCTCTGTGCAAAAACCGATGATCCAACAAGCGCGAAGCCTACTGTAGCCACAGCTATATTTTTGATCATTTTCATCTTCTACTATTTAAGTTTATAATCTTCGTCTGTTAATTATTCTTCTTTATAATATTAATTTCCCTTGTGGGAACTGAATCAGGTAAAATACCCGACTGCAAAATTATCCGCTGACCTTTTTCGCCCATTATAAAGTAAGCAAAACCTGTGCCTAAACCCATTATGCCGGTACTATTAATTATATACAGATCTCGGGTAAGCGGATACTGTTTTAGAGCGAGTGTGGCCTGCGAAGGTTTAAAGTAACCTGTCTTTTTAGTGTCATCCTTTACAGCCATCACTTTAACCTTCTTTACATCACCTGCAAAATCCTCATCCGGATCATTCAGCCAGCTATAACCGGTTATCCCGATAGCATTTTGATGCTGGCTAACGTACTTTATAACTTCTTTGTTGTCTTTAAGAGCGTAAATATTCCGTCCTTTCAGATCTGTACTGTTTGATAATGCTTTCAAATATCTTACCAAACTTGAGTTTGGATTGTCAAAAACAATATTTACATCTGTTTTAGTCTGGCCGTTAAGCATTTTCTTAACCTCACTCACGGTAATCAGCGTATCTGTAGACGCACTATTTACTATCAGTGTTATCGCGTCAATTGCAAACCTGTCAACTTTAGGCGCCAAATTACGGCCCTCCAATATCTTCATTTCCTGAGCGCTCAACTCGCGCGATAAAATGGCAAGTCTAATACTATCATTCAGTAATAACCCTACAATTTTGTTTTCGGCACCGTAAACAATGTTTAAATCTGCCCCCTGGTAAAGGCTTTTAAATACAAATGCTTCTTCATCAATTATAGGTTGAAAAGACTCATCAGCAGCTATAGTTGCTTTACCACTTACGGTAGTTTCCTTTTCCTTTTTTTCAGCCTTTCGGCCACAAGCAGTCATCGTTACCAAAAACACAGCCAACAAACAAACGCCTTTAAACTTCATCCGGATCTTTCTTCAACAAACGTGCAAATCTCAACACAGCGTATGCTATAATCAATACCCCAAACCCTGTTCTTTGAAAGCCCGCCAACTGTGGTAACATATCTTTCCAAAACAGAATCATAAGGCCAAAGGCCACTACGCACACAGCTGTTACAGCTCCTAAAATAAGCAAAAATCGCCTTTTGAGCGATTTTTGCCTACTATCAAATTTCAATGGCATTAGGCTATTCTTCAGAACCCAGCGTAAAGTTGATGGGGATAGTGTACTGCACACGTACAGGCCTACCGTTTTGAACACCAGCTTTCCATTTCGGAGTTTTCTGAATTACACGGATAGCCTCGTCTTTTAAAGTTTGGCTAGGCCCGCGCACAGCGGCTATATCTGTCAGGCTCCCGTCTTTCTCAACAACAAAAGAAACAAAAACCTTACCTTGCGTATTATTTTCCCTGTCAACACCTGGATACTTAATGTTCTTCTCCAAGTACTTACCAAATGCAGCTAAGCCTCCCGGAAATTCCGGTGCCTGTTCTACCGACACGAAAATTTTGCTTTCGTCTTCTGTAACTTGTTTAATATCTGAGTTACCTACAGGTTCATCGATGCGAATTTCCGCATTCGGATCACCTTTCTGATCTTTCGGACCAGGATCAGCTACCTTAAGTTCTTCCTGAGTAGGTGGATCGTCTTTTACCTCAACATCCGGCTTAACAACCAAAGGAGGGAATTTAACCTGGTCAACCTTTGGTTTAGGTGGCTCAGGTGGTGGCGGAGGTGGTATTTTTTTCTGCTCTTCTGGCGGCGGAGGTTGCAAAATAACATCAGTCATTTTAACCTTCTCGTCGGCCTTCGGAATGAATCCATCAATCATGTTGATGATTGTTTTCATAGATATAATAAGTACGAAAAAAACTATGCCGAACAAAAGTGCGCGATTAGTGTTGCGCGGGTTTGCCTTTCTTAGCTCGTATGCTCCGTATGCTTTATTACGTCCGGTAAAAACAACGTCGATCCATTCCTGCTTTAATATGTCTAATTTAGATCCCAGCATGGTTCCGAGTTTTAATTTTAACGTTTATTTTTTATTTAAATTATTATTAATATAAACCATCGCGTTGAAGCAATCCAACCTCATCCGGCGATATATCCTGTATAGCTCTGATCGTGTTACCAACAATATTCAACTCATCCATAACGCTTACAACGTTCTCATAGGTTGATTTACTGCTTGGTTTAATAATAACGATCATTTCTTTGCCTTGCGTTTTTTTCACATCGGCAGATTTCTCAAGTAAGGTTTTACGTAAACCATTCTTTCCGAAATTATCAACAGTTGGGCCGGCTATTGGTTTAGCAGGCTGGCCTATATACCATTCTACCTTATTGTCTTTACCAATTAAAATGGTCATCGTTCTGCTTTCAGCAACTTCCAACTCAACTTGCTTGTCTTCGGGCTTTTGCTTATCCGGCATGGTAAGGTCCATTGCCTTTGGCTTTTGGAGGGTAGTAGTAAGGATGAAGAAAGTTATAAGTAAGAAAGCCAAATCCACCATGGCTGTTAAATCCACACGTGTTGATGCTTTTTTACTTCTTACCTTCCCGCCGCCCTTTTTACCCCCACCGGAGGTATCTAATTCTGCCATATCTTTTTATTTTTGCACTTTTCTAAGTGACGTAATTAAACTGAATTTATTTACTTCCTGCTTTTGCAGGGTTTTTATAATATCGGCAATTTTAGGGTATTCTTCCTTGCTATCGCCTTTTATGGCAACTGTTAGTACAGCATTATGAAGTGCAATATCAGCCTTACGGGTTTCTCTTACCCAATGAAATAATTCATTGTTATCAGTAGTGTCAACCGGTATACCAATTTGTTTCACATTTGAACGGTCTGCTACCGGAACGGCAAGTAACCCTTTAAGCTGCTGAATAGGCACACCAAATGATTCTGTATTACTGAAAGCTACAACCTCTTGTGGCGTGAATGTTATCCCGTATTTTTCTCCCATAGCCTTTAATGTTTCCATTCTAAGGTCTTGACCTTCAATATTGAAGAACACCTTTCCCTGGCCAACAATTATAGCTGCAAAATCAGTTTCAGGAAGCGCAACTTCCGAAGCCGCCGCAGGCACTATAGCTGTTATCGGGTCTTGAGTTTTTGGTTTTGCCGACAATATGAAGAATGTCAGCAACAGAAAGGCCACGTCGCACATGGCGGTCATGTCAATTGCCGTACTCTTTCTTTTTACTTTTGCTCTTGGCATAATTTAATCTCTTTAATAAATTAGTGTCTAAATTAATTAGTTATATAGTCGGCCCGGTTTTTAACGGGGCCGACTTTAGGCAAACACTAAAATTATTTGTTTTTGTGTGATGCAGCAAATGTTTGCACAATGCTGAATCCTGTTTCGTCAATTGCGTAAGTTAAGCCGTCAATTTTTGAAGTGAACAAGTTGTACATTATGATAGATACCGTTGATGTAGTGATACCCATTGCTGTGTTTACAAGTGCTTCAGAGATAGAGGCTGAAAGCTTTGAAGTATTGTTACCTGAACCAGATAACTCAGCGAAGGCCTTGATCATACCGATTACTGTACCTAACAAACCTGTTAACGTACCGATAGACACCAACGTAGCTATAATAGTTAAGTTTTGCTCTAACATAGGCATCTCTAATGCAGTAGCCTCTTCAATATCTTTTTGGATAGCCAGTGTTTTTTGATCAACGTCTAACGCGGTATCTTGCTCCATTTCACGGTATTTTTTCAAGCCAGATTTGATTACGTTAGCTACAGAACCTTTTTGTTTGTCGCATTCTGCAGAAGCCGCATCAATGTTACCTGCGTTTAAGAAACCTTGTATCTTTTTAACAAAGGCGTCAACGTTGCCGGTGCCTGAAGCTTTACCAATAACGATAAATCTTTCAATAGAGAATACAATAACCATTAGGATGTAAGCCATACCTATTGGCACAAGGTAACCACCAGAGTAAACTATTCCGAAGATATCAGTTGGTTCTCCACCTTCTACTATACCACCTTTAAAGTGGCTTGGATTACCTAATATGAAAAAGAATATTAAAACTGCCACAACAAGACAGATTGGGATAGTCAGACTTGCAAAAATGCTGCTTTTGCTTGTGCTTTCTGGTTTAGCGGTAGTAGTTGGTTTTGTTGGTGCGTTTGCCATTACTTTAAATTTTAGTTTTAATTTTAGTTTTTGTTTATGTTTTTAATTTATTACGTACTTTTTTGTGGATAACAAAATTAAACTTTTAATGAAATAAAAAAACTCTTTTGTTATTCTTTAACAATTATTTAATAACAAAAACATCGGCCACAATTTACAATGCAGAACCTATATATAATCTTTGTATTAAACAATCTTTTACAATGAAACCCATTATTTTTTATAATCGCAAACAATACTTTACATATTTTATGTAATTATACTGTTATACTCAAAATTTCTGCCGGCAATTAAGCTATCCGCTTGTTATTTGATAATGGATAGCCCTGCACAAACAGATCTTTAAAATAATAACGCTTGTAATACAATTATAAAAGCGGTTTTAATTGGTTTGCAATAATAACGATTACAAGTATAACTAAAAAAATAGTTAGTTTATTATTTCTGATACAATTTTTTTTTGGTGCAACAAACCACGTTATAAATTAGTTTATCCACCGGCCTTTTTAGCTTTATATCCGTCTGCCAACAGCATAGTCAAAATTTTATCCCGGAAATCGCCTTGTATCAGTATCTCGCCATCTTTAACAGAACCTCCAACCCCACATTTAGTTTTTAGTTTCTTGCCTAATTCTTCCATATCAGCGCCTTTACCCACAAAGCCTGTAATAGCAGTTACCATTTTCCCCCCGCCTTTTCTGTCCAGATATATTTTTAAATTCTGCTGACGAGCCTGTATTGGTGCCATTTCTTCACTTTCTTGCTGCTGATCCTTATTAAACTCAGGGTCGGTTGAGTAAACCAGTCCCGAAAAATTATTTAACTTTTTCGCCATGCGTTTTTAGCTATTAAAAGTACCGCCAACTATCACTCTCAACGTACCCGGCTTTATTTTTATATTAACCTGTGCCCCCATTTGGGCTGGTTCACCATCCAAATGCATTGGCCCATCGTTATCGCGTTTAACGGTTATATCTTTCCCCTTTATAATTTCTACAAAATCAGACCCATCGGCTGTTTTTGTAAACATACGCAATACCAACTCCGGAAAACGATACAAGGGGAACGGCTTTACTATACAAACGTCAATTGATCCATCCTGCACCGAAGCCTTTGGCGATATATGCGCGTTATTACCGTATTGCGACGAATTAGCAAAACTTAAAATAAACGCTTTACGGGTATAATCAACGCCATCAATTGTTAAATAGTATGTGTGGGGTTTGTAATTTATAATTTCTGCCAGCGACGATTTTACATAACTAAAAAAACCACGCTTTTTACCGCCCGCAAAAACCTGCCCTATATGGGCATCAAAACCCATACCCGCCATATTAAAAAAAGGGTGATTATTGGCCTCTGCAGAATCAATGGCTTCAACCTGAAGTTTATTCAGCGTTTGTATTGATTGCTCAATATTCATCGGGATGCCCAAAAACCGCGATAAGCCATTGCCTGATCCGCACGGTATTATACCCAAAACCACATCACTGCCTACCACACCCGATGCTGTTTCGTTCACGGTCCCGTCGCCCCCTACTGCCACAACAACATCGTAATTTCCAACGGCTGCTGCTGCAACCTGCCGGGCATGCGCCACGCCGGTTGTAAATACAATATCATATACAAATAGTGTTTTATCCAGATGCTTTTCTATCTGTCCGGGCACGTCATCCTTTTTCTTCCCCCCCGATATCGGATTTATGATAAATAATGCTTTCTTTTTCAACTATCTGTTAATTAAGGTGCCAAAAGTAATTGTATTTTCTGCTTTGTGAAAATTGTTTTATTTTTGGCCGCTGATAGTGGACTGATTTAGCTGCCCGGGTATAATTTTTACTGCGGGCCGGATTGCAACCACGTAAAAAAGTGCTAAAACCATGCTTCTTTACTTAGTTCAATTGTAAACTTCCCACACAGCATTTACTGTTCATACATTTATTTATATAAAAATATGCCTTATTTATTTACTTCAGAGTCCGTATCAGAGGGACATCCTGACAAAGTTGCCGACCAAATATCGGATGCACTGATTGATAATTTCCTTGCCTTTGATCCTGAATCAAAAGTAGCCTGCGAAACACTGGTTACAACCGGGCAGGTGGTATTGGCCGGCGAAGTAAAATCCAAAGCTTATCTTGATGTGCAGAAAATTGCCCGCGATGTGATCAACAGAATTGGTTACACCAAAGGCGAGTATATGTTTGATGGCAGCTCTTGCGGTGTGTTATCGGCTATTCACGAGCAGTCGCCGGATATTAACCAGGGTGTTGACCGCAAGGCTAAAGAAGAGCAAGGCGCGGGCGACCAAGGTATGATGTTTGGCTATGCCACCATCGAGACTGATAATTATATGCCGCTTGCATTGGATATCGCCCACGCTTTATTAATTGAGCTGGCTGCCATCCGTCGCGAGGGTTCTGACATCAAATACCTTCGCCCGGATGCTAAATCGCAGGTTACGCTGGAGTATGATGACAATAATCAGCCTACCCGTATTGATGCCATCGTTATATCTACCCAGCATGATGATTTTGATGAGGAGAAAGCCATGCTGGCCAAGATCAGTGAGGATATTATCAGCATACTTATACCGCGTGTAAAGGCTAAATACCCAAAATACGCTCACTTCTTTAACAACGACATTAAATATCACATTAACCCAACCGGCAAATTTGTTATCGGCGGCCCACACGGTGATACAGGCTTAACCGGCCGTAAGATAATTGTAGATACCTATGGCGGTAAAGGCGCACACGGTGGTGGTGCTTTCTCTGGTAAAGACCCATCAAAGGTTGACCGCTCTGCTGCTTATGCTACCCGCCATATTGCCAAAAACCTGGTTGCTGCCGGGGTTTGCAGCGAGGTATTGGTGCAGGTATCATACGCTATTGGCGTGGCCCAGCCAATGGGTATTTACGTTAATACTTACGGTACTGCAAAGGTTGGTTTAAACGATGGCGAGATAGCCAAAAAAGTTGATGCCATATTTAATATGACGCCATATGCTATTGAAACCCGCTTTAAATTGCGTAACCCTATTTATAGCGAAACCGCCGCTTACGGCCATTTTGGTAAGCAAAGCACAACGGTAACTAAAAGCTTTACCCACCACGATGGCTCGGTAATAACCCGCGAGGTGGAGTTATTTACCTGGGAAAAGCTAGACTATGTAGATAAAGTTAAAGCGGCTTTCGGGTTGTAATTAAAGGCAAAACATTATAATTTTAAGCGGCATGAGTATTTGTGCCGCTTTTATTTTTTATATGCATCACCCTGAAGACAACCCCTGGCAAATAACATCGCAGGCAAACGTTTACGATAATAAATGGATAAACCTTACGGAGTACCAAGTGATCAACCCATCGGGTAATCCGGGTATTTACGGCAGGGTGCATTTTAAAAACCGAGCCATTGGCGTGCTGCCGCTTGATGCCGACATGAACACCTACCTGGTGGGCCAATACCGTTTTGTATTGGACGAATACAGCTGGGAGTTGCCGGAGGGCGGCGGTCCGTTGGATGAGGAACCGCTGGACGCGGCCAAACGCGAACTGCTTGAGGAAACCGGACTTAAGGCCAATAACTGGACCGAGGTACAACGCATGCACCTTAGCAATTCTGTAAGCGATGAACTGGCAATTATTTATGTGGCTACAGGTTTAGAGCAATTTGAGGCCGAACCCGAAGATACTGAACAACTGATTGTACGCAAGCTGCCTTTTGAAGAAGCTTACCGCATGGTTTGCGATGGCCTAATAACAGACGCTATGAGCGTTGCGGCAATTTTAAGGGTAAAGTTGATGATGCTGGAAGGCACACTGCCTTAAACAATCAGCAAATATTTTTAATTTAGCGGGCTTTATTACCTTGATGAGAAAATTTTTAGGATACTTTTTATCGCCTATAACAATCTTACTTTTTTTTGTGGTATTGTGCATATTTCAGCCAATACAATGGCTTTGCTACAAGTTGGGAGGATACGCGGCGCATAAACGCATAGTTGATATTCTCAATTTCTGCCTTACATCCACCTTTTATTTTTCGGGTAACACGGTGAGTTTTACTAACCGGCAAAACTTGCCCGAGGGCCGGCCGATTATATTTTTGGCTAACCACCAAAGTTTGCTGGATATTCCGCCGCTTATTTGGCACCTGCGCAGGTACCACGCTAAATTTATATCCAAGATTGAGCTTACCAAAAACATCCCTTCCATATCCTATAATTTAAAGGTGGGCGGCGGTGCCAATATTGACCGTAAGGACCAGCGCCAATCCATAACCGAACTGATGAAGCTGGGCATGCGTATGAAAGACAATAACTGGTCGGCGGTTATTTTTCCGGAAGGTACCCGCTCTGCGGATGGGCAGGTGCGCAAGTTTCAGTCGGCGGGTATTGCTACTATATTAAAGAAATGCCCCGATGCCCTGCTGGTGCCCATAGCCATTAATAACTCGTGGCAGGTAGTGCGGTATGGCGTTTACCCGCTTAATACATTTACCCACGTTACGCTTGATGTGCTTGAACCTATTGAAGCCAATGGCGCACCCGTTGATGAGTTGGTGGCTTTAGGAGAAAATAGAATTAAGGCTTATTTGGGGCAGTTAAGCTAGTGCGTTGCTCCGCTTGATATATCGAAACAAGCGGAACAAAGCGGAGCAACGCATTTAGTAAGCGGTTGGCAGTTAGTAGTTTGCAGTTTTAACCGGAGCAAAGCGAAGCAACTTATAAGTCAGGAAATTTAGCTGTAGATTTTGGTTAAATAGCTGATTATCAGTACACTGTTAAAAGTATAATTTTTGCTCCGGTAGCGGAGCAAATTTTTAAGGTACCCATGCCATAACACAATTTGTCAATTGCGAGGTACAAAGCAATTGCTACGCAATAGGTTGTGCAGGGTAATATCGCTTGGTGAATCCTGCCGCGCCGGGCTTGCCCCGCTCTTGGCCGCGGAGGCCTTCTTCTTTTTTCTTGATAAAAAAGAAGCAAAAAATCAAGTCAGGCTGATCGCTGCCACTGCACAGGCCATACTCCCGGCCGCGCACCCTGACAGGCCTTTACGCTCTTTTTATATTTGTACTCCATATTGGTCACGAAGCGCTCAGTCCACTAGCCCGCGCTGCATACTCGCCAGCTTAGGGCACAGAATGCGTAACCGCGCATTATTTTTTTTTCAAAAAATTATTTATTTTTGCTTGGTAGCCTGCTGATATACTAGGTATTTCTACTTTGATTAGTTCGCACAAGGAAGAGTAAACCCAAGGAAATAAATCTACCCTTTTACCGTTCAAAATATTATATGGTTGCCATGTTTCACCATCCTCATCTAAAACCATCAGCCAAGATCCTTGATGGACTAAATTAAAAGTCTGGCCCGAATATGCAATAAAGTAAATAACGTTTTCTAGAATATCCTCTTCGTCAATCTTTTTCTCTAAAAAACTCACCATAATTGCATGATCAATATATGATAAACTTTCTTCGGAGTAGTTTAATTTTTTAATATCGACATTTAATAGCTGCACTATCTTTTTCTTGGACTCCTCTACCATTCTAGGTAATTTTTGACCATAGTAATTAAGATTATACAACATATGCTCAGATGTTTTAGCACCATTTAGCAATCTAACTACGTCTTCTTCGGAATTGTAGATATAACACGCTTTCTTTCCAATTGTCAGCATTGTTCCATCATTTAAATTGAACACTTTTGACATATTAGGTTTACTAAGCTGAGGGTTTAGTATTCCTGCTTTAGTCTTAAGAAGCCCTTCTGCCTCTACAAAGTTAACGGTTTTGTATTTTATCATAGTTGTATCTATACTAATCACAGTAATTGCTGCCTCGCTCCCGCAAGCAACCGCTTGTGGTCAATGACTGTTCGCCTACTGCAAACTGTCGCCTCCGCTTCCGCAAGCGTCCCGCTTGTGGTTAATGAAGTGTTCGGTTGTCGCAAACTGTCGCATTCCTTACCGAACAAACACTACAGGTTTAAGTTACTAAGCGGGAGTAGACCAAGGCACGATATTACAGTACAATAATACTTGGAAATTCCATGCCTTATGCGATAACTTCTTTTTACGGCTATGCTTAATAAAGGCTTCTATTTTTTGACCGATACGGATATCATTAATTCGATATTTTACCATAAAATTGTTAATAAAATAAGCCATTTCGTAAGCCTCATCTTTATTAAGATACTTACAATCTGATGGGTTAGCTTTGGGATTATCATTTAATTCTTTTGCTGTCTTGTAATCCGTAAATAATAAATCGTTCAGTGTGAATTTTTTCATGATGCTATTGCTTTTTGGAGGTATATATAGCAGCGTGTAATTTGTTTCAAATAGACAAATTTGAATATGTGCAACCCCCATCTGGCGCGTATGCAGCGAAGGCCAAGCGGGCTGAGTACTCGTGACATAAATATTCCAAAGCCTATCCTGTAGAGATTGCTTCTTACCTCTTTATTACGCGCTGGAGAACCGTTGTTAAAAAAGAGCGTAGAGGCCTGCCGAAAAACCGGGCCACGGGTAAAGGCCTAGAGCGGGGAAGGTTTTTTTCGGCTTGGCTTTTTGGTTACTTTTTTGCCTAAGAAAAAAGTAACTAGGCCATAGCGGCTATGAGCGGCACCAAGCGACAAGCTAACCAAGCGATAAACCTGCATTTCCCCCACTCTGGCGTGAGGCAGCGCAGCACACGCGCGCTGAGTACTCGTGACATAATATTCCAAAGTCTATCGCGCAGAGATTGCTTCGCAATGCCGTATTTGGGACTTGAAAACCTATCAACTAATCAACCAGGCAACTAATCACCAACCCCTGTTCGGTTGTTGCAAACTGTCGCACACAGGTACCGAACAAACACTAATGCAATGCCTAACCCAATCTACAAGTATTAATTGCAGGCACCCATTCATCGTGCCCGCAACGCTTACATTTGCTTTCTTTTTCAAGTTTTATAACGTTAGCGCAGAATGTGCAGGCATAGTTACCCGCTTTACTAATGGTTTTTGAGCGCAAGCTATATGGCTTGGGCAATACAGGCAAACCGGGTTTTACATCTTCATCGCTATAATAAAAAAAGCTTACCTGCCCGTTAGTTTCTAATATGGCGGTACGCACCTGCCCTACATGCTCAACACTTACCGCGCGCATCTCGGCAAAAAACTCGTCCTTGGCAAAGGCGCTGCGGCTTTCCTCCTCAATAGAAAACATGCCATCTTCAATAATATACATAGGGTCGCCCTCTAATATGCTTTCCATCCGTTCGCTTTTAGCCGCCAAATAGGTTACCAGGCGGTAAATGCCCAGTATAAGTACGAAAACCAGCAGACAGGGCAGTATGGCAACATCCTTGTTAAACATCGGATCGCCGGCCGCCGAACCCAGCGCTATAATGATAGCAACCTCGAATATGGTTAACTGCCTTACGCCCTTTTTGCCCGACATCCGCAGTATCAAGAGTACAGATGCGAACATAAGGGTAGTGCGCAATATGATCTCGACCGTGTACGGAAGATCGAGTTCATTAATAAAGATGTTATGCCAATCTAAATTCATGGTGAGCGTTTGTAAGTCAGGTTACAAACATCAATGTGATACTATTGTTGGCGGGGCAAGTAATTATAAGGTAGTATACAAACTTGTTGCAGCTGCGGCATGGCGCGCTCAGGTATCGCCGCATTGTCATTGCTGTGACACTAAGCAGTCTCTGCGCGTTGTGCAAGGTTAATATCGCTTTGTGAATCCCACCGCGCTTGGCTTGCCCCGCTAGGGCCGCGGAGGCCTTCTTCTTTTTCTTGATAAAAAAGGTACTGTGTTAAAAAGCAAATAATTTCTCACATTTGTAACTCGAAGGAGAGTGGTCAAAAGATCATTCATCCTGTGTAGGCAACTCTTATGGGTTGCCTACTTACTTTG